>Ga0208793_1000511_pt1 | contig 26148 bp, 15 predicted proteins | sample 17_taG_FD_184092 | JGI IMG/M metagenome (GOLD analysis project Ga0208793, IMG submission 184092) | Marine viral communities from the Subarctic Pacific Ocean - 17_ETSP_OMZ_AT15314 metaG (SPAdes) (version 2) | ecosystem: Environmental > Aquatic > Marine > Oceanic | place: Pacific Ocean | collected... | reverse complement strand
ATATAGCTTTAACTCATGAATACCAAGGAAACGAAGAAGAAAATAATCCAAGCTGGGCAAAAAGCAGTTGAGGAACTTATTAAGGTAGCAAAAGAAAAGATTGTTGACTCAGACGATGATGTAAGCGCTGACAGATTGAAGAATGCTGCCGCAACTAAGAAGCTAGCTATATTTGATGCTTTTGAAATACTTAATCGTATTCAACAAGAGGAAGATATGTTAAATGAAAAACCTAAAGAAGTAAAGGAACAAAAAACTTTTAAAGGTTTTGCAGAAGGGAGAAGTAAGTGAGTTACGAACAAACTCTTTGGAAAGAAATTAAGGACGTTGTAAATCCTAAGATATTAGCTAAAAACAATAGATTTAAAAAATGGGATTATGGTTATAATTCTGATTATGATTTTGTAGTAATAAGTAAAACTGGAAAAATTGGACAAATCATTGAAATACAGAATCTCAGGATTGCTTTACCAGCAACAGATGAACCGTTTAAACGAAGTGAAAAAAAAGCGGAGCAATATTGGGAAAAACAAGAATATCCAAAAGAATTAAAAAGAATTAAAAGTAGATTTGACTGGGAAGAATATCCAGCTGAATTTAAAGAAAAATGGTACGATTATATTGATGATGAATTTACGAGAAGAGAACAAGGATATTGGTTTTCCAATAATGGTATTAATACTTACATTACTGGCACTCATTACATGTACTTGCAATGGTCAAAAATCGACGTTGGGGCACCAGATTATAGAGAATCAAATAGACTCTTCTTTATATTTTGGGAAGCATGTAAAGCAGATGCAAGATGTTACGGCATGTGCTACCTCAAAAACAGACGATCTGGATTCTCTTTTATGTCAAGCGCAGAGCTTGTTAACCAGGCTACAATATCTTCCGATGCTAGGTTTGGAATACTTTCCAAATCTGGAGCAGATGCCAAAAAAATGTTTACAGATAAAGTTGTCCCAATATCCGTTAATTATCCGTTTTTCTTCAAGCCAATTCAAGACGGTATGGATAGGCCAAAGACTGAGCTGGCATATAGGGTTCCGGCATCCAAGCTTACTAGAAGAAAGCTTGAATCGAATGAGCAGCTTAGAGAACTAGACGGACTTGATACAACTATTGACTGGAAAAACACAGGTGATAACTCTTATGATGGTGAAAAGCTAAAGCTACTAGCTCATGATGAAAGTGGTAAATGGGAAAGACCTGATAATATATTAAACAACTGGAGAGTTACAAAAACTACACTACGTCTTGGTTCTAGAATTGTAGGTAAATGTATGATGGGCTCAACTTCAAATGCTTTAGATAAAGGTGGAGACAACTTTAAAAAATTATACTACGCTTCAGACGTTACTAAAAGAAATAGAAACGGACAAACAGCTTCTGGGCTCTATAGCCTGTTCATTCCTATGGAATGGAACTATGAGGGATTCATCGACGCTTATGGATTACCTGTCTTCGTTAGAGGCGAAGCTTCAGTCAAAGGAGTTGACGGCTATGAAATTACAACAGGAGTTATCGAGCACTGGGAAAACGAAGTTGAAGGATTAAAAGGAGATAGCGACAGTTTAAACGAATATTACAGACAATTTCCAAGAACAGAGCAGCATGCTTTTAGAGATGAGACAAAAGATAGTTTATTTAACTTGACTAAAATTTACGAGCAAATAGACTACAACGAAGAAATGAATAATAATACCACTGTAACAAAAGGTAGTTTTCAGTGGCAAAATGGCATTAAAGATACGTCAGTTATTTTTGTACCAAATAATAACGGAAGATTTTTAATTTCTTGGATACCACCTAAAAATCTTCAAAATAGAGTGATATTAAAGAATGGAACAAGATGTCCTGGTAACGAGCACGTTGGAGCTTTTGGCTGTGACAGTTACGATATTAGCGGTACTGTTGATGGTAAAGGCTCTAATGGGTCTTTACATGGATTAACAAAGTTTTCTATGGAAGATGTGCCTCCTAATCATTTCTTTTTAGAATATATATCAAGACCTCAAACAGCTGAAATATTTTTTGAAGATATATTAATGTCATTAGTATTTTACGGCATGCCAATATTAGCAGAAAACAACAAGCCAAGATTGTTGTATTATTTGAAGCGTAGAGGTTACAGGGGTTTTAGTATGAACAGGCCTGATAAGATATGGAATAAGTTGTCTCCAGCAGAAAAAGAAATAGGTGGAATACCTAACTCAAGTGAAGACATTAAGCAAGCACACGCTGCTGCTATTGAAAGCTACATAGAAAACCACGTTGGTAGAAGTGAAGAGGGATATGGTGATATGTATTTTCAAAAAACATTAGAAGACTGGGCTAAGTTCAACATTAACAATAGAACAAAGCACGATGCTTCAATAAGCTCAGGTTTAGCTATTATGGCTTGTAACAAAAACTTATATAAGCCAGTTGCTGAAAGAGCTAAAAAAAATATTAATTTAGGTATTAAAAGATATAATAACGAAGGAATTTTTTCACAAATAATTAAATAAATGGTTGTAACTGATAGTAATAGTATTTTTCCAGATCAAGTTGTTCCTGATGAAGTAAAGTCAAGCTATGATTATGGTATGCAGGTTGGCAAAGCCATAGAGGGAGAGTGGTTTAGCGGAACCAGAACTGGTATGGGTAATAGATACTCTACTAACTTTAATAATTTTAGAAACTTAAGGCTATATGCTAGAGGCGAACAAGCAGTTCAAAAATATAAAGACGAACTAGCTATTAATGGTGATTTATCTTATCTTAATTTAGACTGGAAACCAGTTCCTGTTATACCTAAGTTCGTAGATATTGTTGTTAATGGAATGTCTGAAAAGCTTTATGAAATAAAAGCTTATGCACAAGATCCTCAGTCTTTAAAATCTAGAACAGAATATGCTAATAGAATATTAAGAGATATTGAAACTCAAGAATACTTAAATAATGTACAAGAAACTTTGGGTTTAAATTTATATTCTACTGAGAATCCAAAAGACATGCCTCAAAATCAAGAGGAACTAGAGCTTCACATGCAATTAGATTACAAGCAGTCTGTAGAAATAGCTGAAGAAGAATTAATAAATAACACATTAGACAGAAATAGATACGAGTTAACTAGAAGAAGAATAAATCAAGATCTAGTAGTATTGGGTATTGCTGCTACTAAAACTAGCTTTAACAAGGCAGAAGGCATAACAGTTGATTATGTTGATCCAGCTAGATTAGTATATTCTTATACCGAGGATCCTAACTTTGAAGATATATGGTACGTAGGTGAAGTAAAAAGAATTAGCTTAGCAGACTTAAAAAGACAATTTCCAAACTTAACACCAGAAGAGCTAGAGCGTATTCAAAAGTACCCAGGAAATAGCAACTACATGTTTGATTGGCAAGGTAGAGATGATAATAACAGCGTTTATGTTCTTTACTTTGAATATAAAACTTATAGTGATCAAGTTTTCAAAATAAAACAAACAGCTACAGGACTTGAAAAAGCTTTAGAAAAGCCAGACACGTTTAATCCTCCAGCTAATGATAAGTTTGATAGAGTATCAAGAGCTATAGAAGTATTATACTCAGGAGCTAAAATATTAGGACATGAAACTTTACTAGAGTGGAAAGTGGCTGAAAATATGACAAGGCCAACATCTAATTTAGTTAAAGTAAATATGAACTATAATATATGCGCACCACGCATGTACAAAGGTCGTATTGAAAGTTTAGTAAGTAGAGTAACTGGATTTGCTGATATGATACAGCTTACGCATTTAAAGTTACAGCAGGTAATGTCTAGAATAGTACCTGATGGTGTTTTCTTAGATGCAGATGGTTTAGCAGAAGTAGATCTTGGAAATGGAACTAACTATAATCCTCAAGAAGCCTTAAATATGTACTTCCAAACTGGTAGTATTATAGGTAGATCTATGACTCAAGACGGAGGTGCTAATCCAGGTAAAGTTCCAATACAAGAGCTTTCTACTTCAAATGGTATGGGTAAAATTCAAGGTCTTATACAGACTTATGAGTATTATTTAAAAATGATTAGAGATGTGACCGGGCTTAATGAAGCTAGAGATGGAAGTACTCCATCTAGTGACTCATTAGTAGGTTTGCAAAAATTAGCCATAGCTAATTCTAACACCGCTACAAGACATATAGTACAAGCTAGTTTGTTCTTAACTTTAAGAACATGTGAAAATATAGCATTAAGAGTAGCTGATTGTCTAGAGTTTGATCTAACTAGAGAAGCTTTAAGATCTAGCATTAGTGCTTACAACGTGGGAACACTTGAGGATATATTTAGCTTACATCTCTATGATTTTGGAGTATTTTTAGAGTTAGTGCCCGATGAAGAAGAAAAAGCTCAACTAGAGCAAAATATTCAAGTAGCTTTACAGAGTGGTCAAATATTTTTAGAAGACGCTATTGATATTAGGCAAGTTAACAATTTAAAACTTGCTAATCAATTACTAAAGCAAAGAAGAAAACAAAAACAACAACAAGATCAAGAAGCACAACAAGCTAATATAGCTGCTCAAGGCCAAGCTCAAGCAGAAACAGCAGAAAGAACTGCTATGGCAGAAGTGCAAAAACAAGAAGCATTAGCACAAACTACTTTACAAATTGAGCAAGGTAAATCTCAGTTTGAAATACAACGTATGGAAAGAGAAGCTGAAATTAAAAGACAATTAATGCAAATTGAATTTGATTTTAATATACAGTTAACTCAAGCTAAAGGTGAAGCTGAAAGACAAAAAGAAACTTTTATTGAAGATCGTAAAGATAAAAGAGCTAAAATTATAGGTACTCAGCAAAGCCAAATGATAGATCAAAAGAAAAATGATTTATTACCAAAGAACTTTGAATCAGCGGGTAATGACAACCTTGGCGGATTTGGATTAGAGCAATTTGCTCCACAATAATTTTTATTAACTATTATATTATATTATGTCAAAAAAAGATAAAGTAGACCTACCTGTAGACGAAAAAAAGGAAGGTTTAAAAGTAAAAAAGAAACCAGGTAGACCTAGAAAAATAGGTGAAAAAACGCCTGAAGTAGTAAAACTAGACTTAACTAAAAAAGAAGAAGATGCCGTTCAAGAGCCAGAAACAACGAAAGTTGTGTTACAGTCTGATGAGAAGAAGGAAGAACAAGTCGTGGGATTGCAAGAAGTGGGAGAAACACACGAAGAAGAAAAGCCTACCGAAGAAGTTAAACAAGAAGTAGTAATTCCTATATCTGAAATAACTGAAGAAGAAGTAAAAGAAGAGACTAAAGAAGTAACACAAGAACTTAAAGAAGCAGTAAGAGATGAGAAAGTAACAGGTAAGCCATTACCTGAAAACATCGAAAAACTAGTTTCTTTTATGGAAGAAACAGGTGGAACAGTAGAGGACTACGTTAGACTTAATGCAGATTATTCTAATGTAAATGAAGACGTTTTACTAAGAGAATATTATAAACAAACTAAACCACATTTAGACAGAGAAGAAGTTGATTTTATATTAGAAGATAACTTTTCTTGGGATGAAGATGTGGATGATGAGCGAGGCATAAAGAAAAAGAAACTCGCTTATAAAGAAGAAATTGCTAAAGCTCGTAATTTTCTGGAGCAAACAAAGAGTAAATACTACGACGAAATCAAGTTGAGACCCGGCGTAACTCAAGAGCAACAGAAAGCAATGGACTTTTTCAATAGATATAACAAAGAGCAAGACATAGCTAATAAACAACATCAAGAGTTTCAGCAAAGAACTAATAAAATGTTCTCTAATGATTTCAAAGGTTTTGAATTTAATGTTGGAGAAAAACGTTTTAGATACGGCGTTGCTAATCCTCAAGAAGTTGCTAAAAGCCAATCGAACCTCTCTCATTTTGTTAAGAAGTTCTTAAACGAAGATGGAAGTGTAAAAGATCATGTTGGTTATCATAAAGCTATTTATGCGGCAGAAAATGCTGATACTATTGCTAATCATTTCTACGAGCAAGGAAAGGCCGATGCTGTTAGGGATATAAATGCAAAATCCAAAAACATTAATTTAACTTCACAGACACCTGCTGGAAGAGATATAATGCTTGGAGGATTTAAAGTAAAAGCTGTATCTGGCGTTGATAGTTCTAAGTTAAAAATACAACGAAAAATAAAAATAAATAAATAAAAATAAAATGAGTTTATCTGGAGGGGCTTTCCCCGCTTCACTTAAGCCAATGCCGAAAAAGCAAGTAGTTCAAGATAATTATATTGATTTTCATGACTCTAGTTTTTCGACTTGGACACAACAATACCTGCCTGAGCTTTATGAGCAAGAGGTGGAAAGATACGGAAACCGAACTTTAGGTGGTTTCTTGAGAATGGTTGGCGCTGAAATGCCAATGACATCAGACCAAGTAATTTGGACTGAACAAAATAGATTACATATTGCTTATGATAAAGTAACTGTATCACAAGTAGGTACTTTTCCTAAGTTTAGAGTTGTTATTACTAGTACTGGTAATCCAGCTACGTCTGGTATTAGAGTTGGTAATACACTTTTAATTGCTGATAACGCTACTGGTTTAGTAACTTTAAAAGCTTTAGTACTTAGCAACACTGCTAACTCTACTACTGATGGTTATACTTTAGAGTGTCATGCTTACGAAGGTTCTGCTTTAGCTGCAGGATTATTAGGATCAGAAGCTTGTAACTTGTTTGTATATGGTTCTGAATTTCCAAAAGGAAGTGATGGAATGAAGCAAGCTCTTACTCCTGTACCTACAACTTATGATAACAGCCCAATTATTTTAAAAGATAATTTTGAAATAGCTGGATCTGACGCTGCTCAAATAGGTTGGATAGAAGTAGCTACAGAAGAAGGTACTTCAGGATACATGTGGTATTTAAAAGCTGAGTCTGAAACAAGACTAAGATTTGATGATTACTTAGAAATGAGTATGGTTGAGTCTGAGAAAAACGCTAACGCTGCTAACTTTCCAACTGGCGCTGCTCAGTTTACTCCTGGAAGTTCACAAGCAATCAAAGGATCTGAAGGTCTATTTGCTGCTATAGAAGCTAGAGGTAATATATACTCTGGATTTTCAACTGCTACAGGTGGTGGATCAGGTGCTTTAGCTGATTTTGACGCTATACTACAGCAATTAGACAAGCAAGGTGCTATTGAAGAGAATATGTTATTTTTATCAAGATCTACTGCTCTTGACTTTGATGACATGATTGCTGCTGTTAACGGTGGATATGCTCAAGGTGCTTCTTACGGTCTATTTGACAATGAAGAAGATATGGCATTAAACTTTGGTTTTTCAGGATTTAGAAGAGGTTCTTATGACTTCTACAAAACTGACTGGAAATATCTAAATGATGCTTCAACTAGAGGATTATCTAACGAGATTGATGGTGTAATGGTACCAGCTGGAACTACTACAGTATACGATCAAATGTTAGGTGTTAACATTAGACGTCCTTTCTTACACGTAAGATATAGAGCTTCTGAAACAGAAGATAGAAGATACAAAACTTGGATCACTGGATCTGTTGGAGGTGCTTATACTTCTGATTTAGATACAATGAGAGTTAACTTCTTATCTGAAAGATGCTTAGTGACTCAAGCTGCTAACAACTTTGTATTATTCAAAGGAGCTTAATAGCTGTTTAAAATAAAAGATCCCGCTTCGGCGGGGTCTTTATTAATTATTATATTATATTATATTATGGAAGAAACAAAATCAAAAAAGGCTCCAGTTAAAAAAACTGTGCCTGTAGAAAAAAAGCCAGTTGATACCTGGGAATATAAAGATAGAAATTACTATCTAATAGGAAGTAAAACGCCTTTAACTCACACTATACCTAGTAGACATTCTAGTCGTTATCCTTTAGTTTGGTTTGACGCAGAAAAAGGTTACGAAAGAGAATTAAGGTATGCTACAAATCAAAAATCTATTTTTGTAGATGAACAAAAAGGAGAGTCAACATTAAAACATGTTGTATTTGATAAAGGCCATTTACATGTTCCTAAAGAAAAAAGAAACTTACAAGAGTTCTTAAGTAAACATCCTCATAACAATATACTATTTAAAGAGTTTGATCCAGTTGTACAAGCTGAAGATGAATATGAAAACTTAGAAATAGAATTAGAAGCAATGACAACTGCTATGAGCATGGACATAGATCATTTAGAAGCTATATTAAGAGTAGAACAAGGATCATCAGTAAATGATCTTAGCTCAAAAGAATTAAAAAGAGATGGTTTAATGTTCGCTAAGAAAAATCCAGGTTTGTTCTTAGATTTAGCTAATGATGAAAATGTTGTATTAAGAAACTTTGCAATAAACGCTACTGAAGTAGGTTTATTAACTTTATCACAAGATCAAAGAACTTTCTTGTGGGGTAGTAACCAAAGGAAATTAATGACAGTACCTTTTGATGAAAACCCATATTCAGCTATGGCTGCTTGGTTTAAAACAGACGAAGGTATGGAAGTTTATAGATCAATAGAGAAAAAACTTAAATAACAAGTGATTATAATTTAGGGTGGTTAACGCCACCCTTTTTTTTAAAAATATTAAAATGGCAATAAGCGTAAATAAAGTATATCAAACTGTATTACTTATTTTAAATAAAGAACAAAGAGGTTATATGACACCTGAAGAGTTTAATAAAATAGGTACTCAAGTGCAAAGAGAAATATTTGAAAAATATTTTGAAGACTTAAATCAATACGCTAGATCGCCACAAAGTGACATAGACTATGGTAATAGGCTAATGAACCTAAACGAAAAAATGAATATATTTAAACGTGATGGTAATGCGGCTTATGTGTCTGGTGACAATAACTTTACACTGCCAACTGGTACTCACATAATAGGATCTGTTACGTATGAAGAAAATAACAGGTTGCCAGTTGAAATGCAAAGAGTAGATAGAGGAGAGTTTTATAATTTAAGATTATCTCCATTAGTAACTCCAAGCGAACAATTTCCAATATACTTATTAGAAGAAAACAAACTAAAAGTATATCCAGATATTATAAATACAAAAGCAAATGCAGGTACTGCAAATGTAGCTGTTCAACATATTAAAGTTCCAGAAGATGTTAACTGGGCTTACACAGTAGGTAACTTAGGTCAGTTTATATATAACTCAAGCACTCCACCAACTGTTAATTTTGAATTACACAACTCTGAATTTACAGAAGTAGTATTATCTATATTACTATATGCTGGTATAGTTATAAGAGATCCTCAGATAGTGCAAGCTGCTGCAGGACAATTACAAGCTGATAGAGTAAATCAAAAACAATAATAAATGAGTTTAATTAATCAAACTAACGAAGAGTATTACGCTGGTGAAAAAGTAGTAGCTGTAACAACTACTCCTCAAACTATATTTACTTCTACATTTGAAGTTAAGCTAGAGACATCGTCTTCTACAGCGCCAGCTAATTTTGACTTACAAGTAAGCACAGATGGTGGTAATACATTTAGCAACTATACTGGTACTATAGTTTCTGTTGTAAACAACAATAAAACTACACCACCTTATAATACTCAAACTATAACTGTTAATCCAGCTGTTCCAGCGACTGCTAATACATTAGTTAGAATAGGCTTAAAAGCTACAGCTCTTTGGAACAATTATGGAAGTTATGAGTATGTAAAACTTAATGATATAGTAAATAATTTTTTAATAGCTTATACTGGTGTTGGTAAATTAATACCGCTTGTTAAAAGAACTGACGTTATATTCCACGCAAAAAGAGGTTTACAAGAATTTAGTTATGATACTTTAAATAGCATAAAAGCTATGGAGCTAGACTTACCTCCAAGTATGTCTATAATAATACCTCAAGACTATGTTAATTATGTTAGAATGTCGTTTGTAGATGAATTAGGAGTATTACATCCTATATATCCAGCTAACAACTTAACTACTGACCCAACATCTGTACCTTTACAAAATGGCGATGGTGCGTTTATTCAAGATGGAGATGGATCAAATACTGAAGCTGATCAATCTATAACTAGAACTAGATGGAAAGATGCTAATGACAAGTTGATAAATGGCGCTTATCAAGAGTATTATTACAATGCTAATATTTATAACTGGAGTTGGAGAAAAGAAGCTTATGGAAGAAGATACGGTCTAGATCCAGTAACTTCTCAAAGCAACGGTTGGTTTAACATAGATAAAAGAAAAAATATAATATCTTTTTCAAGTGATTTAAAAGATAGACTTATAATATTAGAATATATATCAGATGGTTTATCTTCGGATCTTGATACAAAATTACCTAAAATGGCTGAAGAAGCTATGTATATGCACATAGCTTATTCTATATTAGCTGGCAGAGCAGGTATACCAGAATATATAGTTCAAAGATTTAAAAGAGATAGATCAGCTCAACTTAGAAATGCTAAAATACGTTTAAGCAATATGAAGCTAGGTGAAATGATACAAAACATGAGAGGCAAATCAAAATGGATAAAGCATTAAGATGGCAGAAGTAAGAAATGTATTTGTCAAGTCTAAAATGAACAAAGACTTAGATGAAAGACTTTTACCTCCTGGTGAATACAGAGATGGAAGAAATATATCTGTTAATAAAAGTGAAGGTCCTGACGAAGGTGTTGTTGAGAATATTATAGGTAATAATTTATATTCTAACTTCAACTTTGGCGCAGGTGTAGAGATAATAGGCACGTATGTAGATACTGATAGAGATAGAATATTTGTATTTGCTACTAACCACTCTGATGGCTCACCAACTCAATTAGATGCTAGAGCAGTAAGCAATGTTGCTAGTGGATCAGGTAGACAAATACAAGGTGCTAAATGTATTATTGCTTATATAGAAGGACCTACAGCTTCTAATGGTAATGTACCAAAATTTGATAAATTAGTTGAGGGAGCATTTTTAAATTTTTCTAAGACACATCCTATGCTTGGCATAGACATGATAGAAGACTTATTATTTTTTACTGATAACAGAAACCAGCCTAGAAAAATAAATGTGCAAACAGCGATAGGCGCCTCTGCTACTAGCCCTGAACCTTATTATACAACTGAAGATGACATATCAGTATCTAAATTTGCTCCTGTAGAGCCTATAAATTTCATTCATAAAGTAGGTGGAGCTTGGGTTTCAGGTTTAATAGATGAAACAAGTGAATATTTACCTGCTAACTCTACGAGTATATTTAGCGGCACGGCTCCAACAGCTGGTCAACTAAGATTTACAGCTAGTAATCCTCAATTATCTACAAGTTTAAATGGTGAAGTTAGATTTAAAAATATAAACTTTCCAGAGTTAGGTTATTTTACAATGGTAAGTTTAGACTCTTCTACTGATATAACTTTCCAATATCCTGTAGATTCAACAAATACCCCTGCTCAATCAGCTGCAGCAGCTAATGAAGCAGCAGCGACTTTTAAAGGTGGAACAAATGCTTCTCCTACTAGAGCCCCATTTTTGTCTAATGACGTGCTTCAGTTTGAAAGAAAAAACCCTCTATATGACGCTACTTATTCAGGTGATAAAGAATATTTAAGAAATAAATTTATAAGATTTAGCTATAGGTTTAAGTATGATGATGGTGAATATTCTTTAATGGCTCCTTTTACTCAACATGCTTTTGTGCCTAAGCAATATGGCTATTTCTTAGATAGTGCGGCAGGTGATGGTGAGTTGAAAAGAGATGAAAAAGACACTGCTGAAAGCGGCGTAAATAAATTAATGGAAAACCAAGTTACATCTATAAAATTAAGGTTGCCAATGCCTAGCTCAGTAAGTGGAGTTCAGGTTCAAAAGTCGGTTTTTAAAAAGTTTTTTAAAGTAAAAACTATACAGATATTATTAAAAGAGTCTGATGGTTTAGCTATTAAAGTAGTAGACGAAATAGATATAAACGACGTTAATGGCTTTGGTTCTACTGCAACTGACAAGTTTTATGAGTATGATTATAAATCTGAAAAACCATTTAAAGTGTTACCAGATGCAGACTCTACTAGAGTGCATGATAAGGTTCCTATAAGAGCTTTAGCTCAAGCTGTTAGCGGTAATAGAGTTATATATGGTAATTTTATAGAAAAAAATGAGTCACCTGATTTTTTACAGTTTGATATAAGCGTGACAGATAAACCTAGTAGTACAGCTACTGTGTTTGATCAAAAAGAATATCCTAACCATACTTTAAAGCAAAATAGATCTTACAAAGTTGGTGTAGTATTGGTTGATAGATACGGTAGGTCTTCTAATGTTATATTAAGAAAGCCTAATTCTTCTGTAGCTGCTGGTGGCGAATCATCTTCTATATATGCTCCATATGAAAATTTAACTAACGGTACTTTAAACTGGCCAGGTAATAATTTAAATATATTGTTTAACAATACTATACCAGTAAACAAAACAAATACTTACCCAGGTGTTTTTTCAATAAACAATCCATTAGGGTATTACAGTTATAAAATAGTTATACAACAAAAAGAACAAGAGTATTACAATGTATATGTTCCTGGCGCATGTTCTGGTAAGATAACTTTTAAAGGTGAAGCTGGAAAACAAACTAATTTCCCAACATATCCAAGAGGCAATACTACTACTAATATAGTGCTATATGGAGATAATATAAATAAAATACCTAAGGAATTAGCAGACGTTGGTCCAACTGAAGAAATATATGGTAGTGAAACTTTACTTTATCCTAGAGTAGTTACTAAGTATATAGTCGACTCAACTAATAGTCCAAATTCTTATAAGCCTGTTTTATCTAGCACTGAATCTTCCCAAGTAAGAGAGCTTAATGAATTTACTGTAAGTTCTATAATGTCTTTTAATGATCTAGGAGTTTGGACTTCAGACAGAAGTAAAAAACCAACAGACTCTTCATATCCTCACGATGGAACAAACTATATAGATCCATTGTATTTAGAAGCTTCTCATAATCCCTTTGTAGCACAGTTAGCTACTAATTTTTTAGTAGGCTTTGCGCCTACTGTTCAAGATCAACCGTATAATTCTCCAACACCACCAAATTTTTCTAAAAACTTAAATGTATATGAAACAGATCCTGTAGTTTCTAAAATAGATATATTTTGGGAAAGTAGTTCTGCTGGACTTATATCTGATTTAAATAGCGAAATAGAAAGTGGTACAGCTGGATTACCTACAGGTATAAGTGAACCTAACTTTAATATGTTAGAATCTTTAACTCCAGGTGCAAGTGCTTGGGTTTCAAATACGTTTGATATAATTGATGATACTGGTAGCGCTATAGCTGGCGCTACAGCCACTATGGAGGTGACTAATGGTAATAATGCTGTTGTAAACATATTTGAACTAGAAGAAAGCCCAGCTGCTCCTTCTTATAGAGTTAGATATAATCCTACTGATGCTAGTATTTACTATGGTTCTGATGCTAATTTTAGAACTTTTAATTTTAAAATAACATCAACTACCTCAAGTGGTGCTATAAATGTATCTAATCATGAAATGCTATTAAGTAATGTTGCCCCTACTTTTACCATACCTACCAATGGTGTTGGTACAAAAGCATATTTATATCCAGGTGAAAGTGGTTTCCCATCAGGTCAACAAGGGGCTATTGATAATCCATTTCCTATATTTACTTTTAATCCTTCAGCTAGTAATCCTCAACCCGGATCATCACTAGGTAGTTTTAACATGTTTACTGATATAGTTAATGGTAGCGGAAGTACTATAGGTAATGTTAACACAGAAGAAACAGTTTTAGTTCAGGATGGCTCTGTAGCTTCTAGAGTTTTATTTCAATTATCTACAGTAACGCCAATAACTACTATAAAAGTTACTTCAAGTTTAAATGACTTACAATATTATGGTAGTAGAAATGATGATACAGGATCTCCAGGTGTAGGTATATATTTATTAAAAGTTTATGCTGTTGATGCTAATCCTATAGGTATTAAAACATTTTATTCTGCATATTTTCAAATACAACAATAATGGGATATAGATTAAATGTTAAATATTATAATTCTTTTTGGTTAAAAAAGACTATATATGTAGGTAGCTTGCCTAATCCAACTGCTAATCAACCTGATCCATATAGAGGTGGTTATGGTTCTAATTTTCCTGGTTTACCTTGGAACCCAACAGACTTCCCAACTTTTCCATCTGGCGCAGGCGATAGTCAAAATAGTAACTATGATGAAGTAGAAAACTGGTTTATAGAAGAATCAAGGTATCAAGGTGGATTTAATGATGTTTCTACTGATTATGGCGCAAAAGCTTATTTAAAAGAAGACAACAACTCTCAAGAGTATAGACCAAACGCTTTAATATACTCAGGTGTTTATAATTCTAGAACTGGATTAAACGACACTAATGTATTTTCCGTAGGCGAAGCAATAACTAGAGCTGTTGATCCTCATCAAGGTAGTGTTCAAAAGCTTTATGCAGAAGATACTAATTTAATAGTGTTTCAGGAAGATAAAGTAAACAGGGCTTTAATAGATAAAGATACTTTATACACTTCTGAAGGTGGTACACAGACTTTACCTCAAGGTGTTGTTATAGGTCAACTTACCCCATATAAAGGTGAATTTGGTATTAGTAAAAACCCAGAGTCATTTGCTGTGTACGGTTTTAGAAAATATTTCGCGGATAAAGATAGAGGCTCTATAATGAGATTATCATATGATGGCATGACAGAAATATCTGAGTATGGCATGTCTAACTTTTTTAGAGATCAACTAAAAAATATAAGTGAGATACAGCAGCCTGTTGATACTGTTAAAACTTCTAATGGGCAGTTTTCTACACCAAGTGGTGTTTTTCCTGATCCTAAATGGGTTCAAACTTTAGGAATAGTTAATTCAGACGTTCCTACTGGATCAGCTTTAATAGTTGCTGGCATTGAATATCCAATATATGTAACAGCTGTTGAAGGCGCTTACATTTACTTGACTAGCCACTATAATGATAATGCTAACAACCCTATAACTAGTGGCACTGTGTTAACTTTTAGAACTTATATAAAAGATAAAATACAAGGTGCTTGGGACATATATGATAGAAACTATATTGTGTCTCTACAACAAGAGTCTCAAAGTGATTATCATACTTTATCTTTTGATGAAAGTGTTTTAGGTTGGCCAACTTTTTATAGTTATAGACCTGGTGAAATGTTTAGTTTGAAAAATACTTTTTTCTCAACTAACTCAGGTGAAATATACCAACACTACTTTGAAGGTAGTAACAATAATAGAAATACATTTTATGGTGTTACTTCTAAGTCTTCAATAACATTTGTTTTTAATCCAGCACCTAACATTAACAAAAACTTCTTAACAGTAGGTTACGAAGGTAGTAATGGTTGGCAAGCTGAAAGCTTTATATCTGATTTACAGGGCTTACAAGAGATTCCTGACAACTATGTAAACCCAAATACTACTATACCTTCATATGTAAATTATAATGATAGTAGTGTAATAGTAAATAGTTACTACGAAGGTGCTTACGATGATCAAGGAAACGAATATCCGGCTGATTTAACTGAGCCAATAAGAAGAGCAGGTTTTCATTTAAAAGAAGGTAAATACGTAGCTAACTTAAAAAGTAATAGCTCTACTAGAGCTGGTGAGGTTGTGTTTGGCCCTGATTCTTATGGCGGCTATCCAACAAGTGGTATTAAAGGATATGTAGCTACAGTTAAATTATCTACAGATGCTAGTACTAATCCAGGTGGACAAAAGCAAATATTCGCAGCCTTCACTAATCAAGTAACATCGTCTAATTAAATTAAATTGAATATACGTAGACTTACAGATAAAGACTGGGATACGTTAGTATCTTGGTGGAGTAATTGGCCTAAGTGGCAAGCTCCAGTAAAAGATTTTTTACCAGAAGATGGTAAAGGTGGTTTAATAGTTGAAAAAGACAACAAGCCTATAGTTGCTGGATTTATCTATTTAACTAATTCTAAGACAGCTTTGTTAGAGTGGATAGTATCTAATCCTAAATACAGGGAAGCTGATAGAAAACAAGCTATAGAGCTTCTTATAACAGGAGCTGAAAATCTTGTTAAATCACTTGACTATAAATATTTATTTGCAGTAATGCAACATAAAGGACTAATTGAAACACATGAAAAACTAGGGTGGAATAAAGATAATAAACCCTCATATGAATTAACTAAAGTATTGTAATATGGCAGTAGCAACAAGTTTAGCAATAGCGGCAGGTGTAGCGGCAACTACTAAATTAGTAAGTGCACAAATGCAGAAAAACGCAGCTAAAGAACAACAAGAACAGCAAGCAAAAATAGCTAACGATAAAAAATTAGCTATAGAAGAGCTAGAAAAAAATAGGCAAGAAGTTATTAATCCTTATGAAAACATGGCTAATGAGTTTGAAAATATAGGCGTTGCTACACAAGCTTCTAAGTTTCAAGCTGAAGAAGCTGATATTGCTTTAGCTAATACTTTAGATACTATTATGCAAACAGGTGGTGGCGCTGGTGGTGCTACTGCTTTAGCAAGAGCTGCTTTAGAGTCTAAGCGTGGTATATCTGCTGATATACAAAAACAAGAACAAGCTAATAACCAAGCAAGAGCTGAAGGCGCTAACCAAGTTGCTCAGTTAAAAGCTCAAGGCGAAGCTTATAAGTTTGAATCTCAAGAATCTAGAGATAATGCTCAGTTAAATAGATTACAAGCTCAACAAGATCAAGCACAGTTTTTAGAACAACAAGCTAGAAACGTTAAGTTAGCGGCTAATCAAGACATGTTAGGTGCTGTTGGAGGTGCTGTAGGTGGTATGTTTGATCCAGCTAATATGGTTAGTGGCGATCCTAAAAGCTTTAGCAAAGACTTGACAGCAGGTAAAATATTCGGTTAAAATATAAATTATGGCAAAAACATATAAAGGAGTTAGATACGGCGGTGGTAGAAGCAGAGGTGGTTCTTATGAAAATCCACAATTAATAACTAATCAGCAGTTTAATGCTTATTTATCTAGTAGACCTAGCGTGGCTCAAGAAATGGACCAAATGTTAGCGTCTGTAATTGCTAATAATAAGTTAGAAAGAGCCAAGCAAGAAAAGCTATTTGCTGAACAAAACAAAGAACAACAATTAATGTTTGATAAAGTGGCTGGTATAAAAGAAACTGGTTATGGAACTTTTGATAAAAGCATGAATGAGTTTTTTGACTCTCAAACTGAAAAGTATTTTAAAATAAAACAAGGTATTAAAGATGGTACAGTTCCTCAAATGGAAGGCAATAGAGCTTTGTCGTATTTAAATAATCAAGTAACTCAATTTAAAGATGCTGTTATACCTATAATGGCTCAAACAAAAGCTTTAGCTGAAGCATTAAAAATACCGCCAGGCCAACCAGGTGCTATTAGTTCTAGAGTGCCGACTGCTCAACAGGAAGTGTTATTAGAGCTACAACAAGGGGGTAATGTAAAGTTGGTTGACAACGATGGAGAGTTGGTTTTATTTAGACCAGGTAGTGATGGTAAAGAACCAGCCATGGTAAATGTAAATGAATTATTGCAACTAGAAAATAGTGGTATAAAATATTTTGAAACAGTGCCTGATTTATCTGAGTCATTAAAAGGTGTTTATGATAATACTGTAAAACCTGGAGGTAAAGACAATGCTGATCTAGTTACATTTAATACTAAAATAGTAGGTGATCAAGAGGTTACTACAAAGTCGATGACCATGGAGCAAAGGCAAAAAGCTGCACAGTCAATGGTTAAATCTAATCAATTTAAAGGAATATTAGACGATGATACTCGTATGAAAAGTGTTTGGGCTGATATGATGAACAAAGATACAGACTGGATGGTGTTTCCACCTAATGCTACTTCTGATCAAATAAAAGCAATGACTCAAAAACAAAGAGATGAAGCTGCTTTATTTTTAGCTAATAAATCTTTAGATGACAATGCTGCTGCAGATGGTATAGAAGTTATAATAGGTAGAAGAAAATACCAACCTTCTACGTCTAAAACATCTAAAACTTCTAAAGAAAATGTATTAAGATTAGAGACTAAAGAGCAAATAGCTACTTATGGAGATGACTATGAAGCTATGACTCTAGAAGCTGGTCAATATGTCGGTAAACCACAAGAGGTAATAAATAGGTATGAATTTTATAGTGGAGGATTAAAAGACTACAAAACTAAAGCACAAATTCTAGCTGAAGATGAAGATTTTAAAGATGCTGATTTATTAAAAGACGACAGAATATATTACATAGTAGACGAAGAAGGCAATGTAAATCCTAATGTATACAAAGAAACTTCTAATGCTGAAGATGTTGTAGAAATATTCGCTATAGGTAAAGGATTAAACGATGCAACTATAGAGCAGCTAAAGAAAAAGTACCCTGCAAAAGCTACACAAACTACTCCTAAGCCTTCGCCGCAGAAACAAGGTTTAGCTAGTATAGATCAGTCAAAAATAACAGAAGCAGAAAAGAAAAAATTAATGGCACTAAAACCAGGTGAAGAAATAACTATACAAGGCGTTAAAATTAGAAAGCCTAAAAAATAAAATATGAACGAAGAAAATATTTTAGAAGGATTTGAAATAGTAGAAGAGCCTCAACAAGCTGAGCCAGCTCAAGTTGAACTTGAACAACCTGAGTTGTCTAATAATATATTAGAAGGTTTTGAGATTGTAGAAGATATTGAACCGGTTAAAGAAAGAGAATCAGGTGAAAAAGATACAGCTATAGAAAGAATATTTGGTAAAAACGAAGTTACAGATTTTTTTGGAGATATAGCTAGAGCTTGGACTCAAGGCGTTGAACAAGCTAAAACTGTAGATCCTAGTTTAGACATATTTTACGAAGGCAATGAAGCAACTGATGAAGAAGTTTTAAAGTTTGTAGAAGCTAATAAAAATTTAGCTAAAAAAGATATGGAGTCTGATGAAATGAAGGCTTTTAATAAGATATATGAAGAAGAAGGAGGAGGCTGGTGGGGCTTTATAAAAGGCGCTGCAATGAATCCATCTACATTATCTTCTATGCTAGTTAGTTCTATATCTAGTCAAGTTAATTCTTTCTTAACTTCAGAACAAGTGGCTGCTGCTGGTACTGCTGGAGCAGGTGTTGGAGCTGGCGTTGGGTTAGCTGGATTTGGCGTAGGCGCCATACCTGGCGCTGTAACAGGTTTGATGACTGGTAGTATGACAGCTATGGAAACTGGATTAACATTTGCAGAATTATTACAAGAAGAAGTTGGAGGTGATTTAACCGCTGAAAACGTTAGAGCTATATTAAATAATGAAGAAAAGTTAAGTGAACTAAGAAGAAAAGCAGGTGGAAGAGGTTTAGCTATCGGAGCTGTTGAAGCTGCTACTATGGGGCTAGCAAAAGGTGTAGGTGGTAAAATAGCTTCTAAAGGATTTAGAGCTGCGCCTGCGGTAGCTGCTGGAACTGCTGGTGCTATAGAAATAGCTGGAGGTGGTTTAGGTGAAGTAGCTGGTAGAACTGTTGCTGGTCAAGAAATGGACGTAGCTGAGATAGGTTTTGAAGCTTTTGCCGGTTTAGGTAGTGCTCCTGTATCTATGGCTAATCAAGTATTGAATATTAATACTAATATAGACAGGGTAAAAATCAATAACCAACTAAAAAATACTGAATATAATAATCTAGTTGAAGCTTTTGATCCATCTACAGAAGTAACTGAAGCCGATCTTAATATATCTCAAATAAAAAGTTCAACTAAAATACTAGATGAACAAGTAGATACTCGAGTTAAAGCAGCTAAATTAACACCTGAACAAGGAGAAGCTATTAAAAAGAATTTTAGAGCTACACAATCTGCTACTAATAAAGCTAAAAGAGCAAATTTAAAAAGTGAGTCTGAAGTTGAGGTTGTTTCATTGTTAAAAGAAAAAGAAGTTTTAGATGGTGAAATAAAATCAGTTAATGAAAAAAGTTTAACATTAGATAAACAAAATAGAGTCAAAGAAATAGACACTAGATTATCTGAAATAGTAGGAAAAGACAGGAAAACTCAAGTAGAAGAAAGTGTTAAGTTTGCAAAATCAGAGGGTAAAAAATTTGGTTTAAAAACAGAAGCTATAGATTCTAAAAAAGAATTTAAAGATAGATTTGGTGATGAAGCTGCTGAGTCAGATGGTTTTATACAAGGAGATACTATATATATAAATAAAGAAGTTGCTCAAGAAACAGGTGCTGTATCCGTTGGTAGTCATGAGTTGTTGCACGGAATACTCAATAAAGAATTAAAAGGTAAAAATGCTGCTAAGTTAGTTCAAGATTTTAGAAATCAATTAAATAAAGAGCAATTAAGCGTACTTGATAGTAAGTTACAAGCAGTAGATGAAAAAGGTAATAGATTATACTCAGATGATTACTTAACAAAAAACCCTGATGAAGCATTAACTTTATTTTCTGATGCTATAGCTAAAAATGAAATAGCTTACGATGAAAATATATTTACCAAACTAAAAGACTTTTTCACTCCTATACTGCGTAAGGCAGGATTTGCTAAGATCAAGTTTGAAACAGGTAGAGATGTATACAACTTTTTAAGAGAGTATAATAAAAGTATTAAAGAAGGTAAACTTAGTGAAGCTATATCTGAGTTAGGTGTAGAAGAAGCAGAAGTTTCTGATAGAAAATTATCTAGAACTCAAAAGGTAGAAGTGCCAGGCGTTGAAGATGCACAGGTACAAACAATGATAGATAAAGTTGCTAATAGAGCAGCTGCTAAGTTTTTTAGTGGTATACCACAAAACATTAGAGAAGAAGCTGGGCTTACTAGAAGATCTTACATAGATAGTGCTAAAAGTGAACTAGCAGGTATAGCTGAAAAGTTTGATCCAGAAAGAGCTGAGTTTGATAGATACATGGCTAATACTGGCATGCAAAGACTTAATTCATTAGCAAGTAGACTAGGTGTTAAATCTACAGAAGATCAAACAACTAGAATAACAGAAGATACAAAACAGATAGCAGCTGAAGAAGAAATATCAAGAGATGTTAGATCAGAAAGAGAAATAAGACAAGACGAAAGAAAAGGAGTTAAGGTTAGAGAAAAAATACCTAAAGTATATGACGTAGACAAAGTAGTTAAATCTATTAGAGCAAAAGCTAAATCATCAAAAGCAAAAAACTTAAAGCAACTAAAAGGTACAGCTCTTGAAGAAGTATCTATGATGATAGGTAGAGATGAGGAAATAGGTAAATCTATATTTAAAAAAATATCTCAAAACAAAGATCTTAATAAAGCTGAAATGCTTGCAATACAGAAGTTTATAAACTCCAATATAGACACAGCTAAAAGTTCTTTAATTGAAGGTTATACATCAGAATTTAAAGCTACAGGTGTCGTAAATAAGTTGCTTGAAAAGTTTTACAATAAGCGTAGTGTAAGAGCTAAAACAGGGCCAGGTTTAAAAATTCAAATTAAAAAACCTAATATATCAGATGTTGAATTTAAACAAGCGTTTGGTATAACAGGTAAAGATCAAGCTAATTGGAACCAGAAAGTCGTAGCTAGTAAAGGTGGTGTAAGTGATATACTAAAAGGTTTTGTAAGAAACTTTGATCAAGTAATATCTAGTCAAGAAATTAGAGAACAATTAATACAAGATGGTGAAGCAATAGAGTCGTTAAAAACTCTTAGAGATGGTATACCACCCCAGTTATTTAGTAAAAGTACAAAAGAAAAACTATTTGCTGCTGAAAATTTAGGTAAAACGTTTAAAGAATTAGGTAAAAAACCAGGTAGACAAGAGCAATACTTAGCCAACCTACCGATGTTTATAGAATTGTTATCTACTAAAGGCATTACTCCTGATACAGCTTTTAGATTAGCTTATGATACATTTTTATATAATAAAAAAGGTACAGAACCACTTGGTTTAAGAATAGATATAATAAACTCTTGGAAAGATATAGTTAATCAAGCGCCTAAAACATTATACGATAGTAAGAAACCTGATAAATTCCAGCTTAACGAATATTTACACAGATCTTTTGACGAGCAAACAGATGTAGATTCAATAAAAGAAAACTTAGGTATAAGTAAAGAAGGTATAAACTTTAGAAAAGAAGATCAAATACTAGGTTATTTAAGTTTAATGAGTGAGTATTTTGGAGACTTACAGCAAGAGTTTAATAATGATGCTGAGTTTTTTCAATATGTTATTCAGCATTTTGAAAAGACTTTTACTTCCGCCGCTAAAATAGGTGGATTACCTAATCACGCGTGGAAACAAGTTGATGGTGTATGGAAACTAGTTGAAGGTAAGAAGTCTGGTAGAAAATCTGGTTTAAGATTTGGGTTATTCAATGATAAAAAAGAGTTTTTTAATGTTTTATTAAAACCTTTTGACACTGAAAATAAACTAACTATAAAAGCAAAAGCTAGAGGATATAATATACTTTATAATAATAAAATATTAAAACCTGTTACAGCTCCTCAATCTACAGATGCTAAAAAGAAATACTTAGAAGAGTTTTTAAAAGATGGTAAATTAAGTACCGAAAGCTTAATTAATAGTTACAATGATGCCACTAGTAATCAAGATGCCATTATAAGACTGTTAAAGTGGTATAAAGAAAATAAGGGAACTAAAGCAGATGTAACCACTAATGATCTTGGTATGTTTTTAGCTGCAACTGTAGGTGATATGACAGCAATACTTAGATCTGCATATTATATAGATAGCATAGCCTTAAGTGAAAGTAAAAAACCTTCAGATTATACTTACGAACATAATCCACCCGTTAAGGTTATGCAAAATTACTTGGTTCAGTTTGTCAATGGTGATATTACCGAAGCTGAATTAAAACAAAAGTTTAAAGATTCTAGTACTAGTGTCATACCTGACTTAATGGATAAGGCTGTTAATATAAGATATAAATCTAGTATACCTCAAAATTCTACAAGTAGATTTGATAGGTATTATAACCCTACTACTTACGGTAAATTTCCTTTTGAGATGACTGTATACACTCCTCAGTTTGATAAAGAAGGTAATGTTACTTCATTTAAAAAGTCAGTTAAAGGTAAAGATTTAAAACAAGCTTATCAAGATGAGCAAGCAGCTATAAAAGCTAACAAGCAAGAAGCAAATAATAGTCAAGTTATAGCCGATAAAGATATGACTAATGACGATATGCTTAAGCAGTTTAGTAAAACAGATAAAGCTTTAGATTTAGCTAATTCATTAGATCAACCTATTAAAAAAATTAGAGTATTTGACTTTGATGATACATTAGCAACTACCAAGTCAGATGTTTTATTTACAGCTCCCGATGGAACTAAAGGTAAGTTAAATGCTGAAGAGTTTGCTAAACAAGGTAAAGAGTTGTTAGATCAAGGATATGAGTTTGATTTTTCTGAATTTAATAAAGTTACTAAAGGCAAGCCTGGTCCATTGTTGGAAGTTGCTAAAAAAATACAAGCAGCTAGAGGAACAGAAGATGTTTTTGTTTTAACTGCTAGAGCACCTGAAGCTCAAGTAGCTATTAAAGAATTTTTAGATAGTGTAGGATTAAATATACCATTAAAAAATATAACTGGTTTAGGTAATTCAACAGGTGAAGCTAAAGCTCAATGGTTAGTTGGAAAAGCAGCTGAAGGTTATAATGATTTTTATTTTGCTGATGATGCACTGGCTAACGTATCTGCAGTTAAAAAAGCAATGTCAGTGTTAGATGTTAAGTCTAAAGTACAACAAGCAAGAGTTAAATTTAGCAAAAGCTTGAGCGAAGACTTTAATAAAATAATAGAAGAAACTAAAGGTATAGGTGCTGAAAAAACTTACTCAGAAGCTAGAGCAAAGCAAATAGGTTCTTCAAAAGGTAAGGGTAAGTTTTGGATCCCTTATTCTGCTGAAGATATGTTAGGTCTTATATATCCACTGCTAGGTAAAGGTAAAATTGGAGATGTTCAAATGAAGTTTTTTAAAGACAACTTGTTTAATCCTTTTTCTAAAGCAATGGATAGTTTAGCTGCCGCAAGAGTACAATTAATGGCAGATTTTGAAGCTTTAAAGAAAAACTTAGATGTACCTAAAGATTTACAAAAAGAAGCTTTTGATGGATTTACTAATGAGCAAGTAGTTCGTATATATACATGGGATTTACAAGGCATGGAAGTTCCAGGACTATCTAAAAGAGATTTAGCAGATGTTAAGAAAATTATAGAAGGAAATGAAAAGCTAAAAACTTTTGCTGAAGAATTAATTAAAATAAATAAAGAAGATGGTTATCCCGCTCCAGCTGATAGTTGGTTAGCTGGAACTATTACTACAGATTTAATTGAAGGATTAAATAATGTTAAAAGACCTAAATATCTACAACAATGGCAAGAAAATGTTGATGCTATATTTAGTAAAGAAAATTTAAATAAACTAGAAGCTACTTATGGTAGTAAATATAGAGAAGCATTAGAAAACATGTTGACCAGAATGAAGACTGGTAAAAACAGAATAGAAGGTAGCAATAGGTTAAGTGATAGATTACTTGATTGGATAAATGGATCTGTTGGTGCTATAATGTTTTTTAATACTAGATCAGCCGTATTGCAGTTAATATCTTCAATAAATTTTATCAACTGGAATGATAACAATATATATTCTGCTGGTAAAGCTTTTGCTAATCAAAAACAATATTGGTCTGATTTTAAAAAGTTAATGAACTCTGACTTTTTAGTTGATAGACGTAATGGTTTAAAAATTAACATATCAGAAAGTGAAATAGCAGATGCTGCTAAAACATCTAAGAATAAAGCAAGAGCGGTATTAAACTATATATTAAAGAAAGGATTTTTACCTACACAAATAGCTGATAGTTTTGCTATTGCTTCAGGTGGCGCTACGTTTTATAGAAACAGAATAAACACTTATATATCTGAAGGCATGACTCAAGCAGAAGCTGAAGCACAAGCTTTTCAAGATTTTAGAGAATTAGCTGAAGAGTCTCAACAGTCTAGTAGACCTGATAAAATATCTCAACAACAAGCTAGTTCTTTAGGTAGATTATTATTAGCATTTGCTAACACGCCTATGCAGTATGGCAGATTAACTAAAAGAGCTTATCAAGATCTAGTAGCAGGCAGAGGTGATAGAAAAAGTAATATTAGTAAAATAATATATTACACAGCTGTACAAAACTTGATATTTAACGCGCTTCAAGCTGGAGTTCAAATGCTAGGATTTGGTGATGACGAAGAAAAAGATGAGGACAAAGAAAAGGCATATACAAGAGTTGCTAACGGTATGGCAGATTCTTTACTTAGAGGTTTAGGTATTGGTGGCGCTGCTGTATCTGTTGGTAAAAACTTTTTAATGGATTTATACGAAAGATCTGATAGACCTAGACCTGAGTATGTAGATTCAATATATAAACTATTACAATTTTCACCACCTATTAGTAGTAAAATATCTAGACTTAGACAAGCAGCTTGGATGTTTGACAGCAAAGAGCGTAGAAAAGAAATATATGAAAAAGGCTTTGCTTTAGATAACCCTGCTTATGAAGCTGCAGGTAAAGTAATATCAGCTACCACTAATTTACCTGTTGATAGGGTTTACAACAAAGTGAACAATATTGACGCCGCGTTAGCTGAAGATACTGAAACATGGGAAACTATAGCTATGTTATTAGGTTGGCCTGAATGGCAAATAAAACCGCCAAAGAAAAAGAAAACTAAAAAGAAGTCTAGAAAAAAAGGTGGATACAGGTCTTCAAGTAAAAGAAAAACAAGAGGTAGATCTAGAAATTATTAGGAACAATAAAAAAACTGGGCACCATACCCAAAGTTCCTGTAACCAAAAAGGGGAAGTCGTAATGACCTCCCCTTTTATTATTTAACACCATGGGCAAAATCCGCCCGGACAGTTTTCACACATAATTGTATTTTTAAAATCTATAAGTAATACCAAAAGCAAATATAAAACCTCCACTAGCTATAGCTAAAGTGTTAGGATTTAAATTGATTTTTTGTTTATGCATAATCATATTGCCAGCTGCAAAGCTAGCTAGGCTTATGCCGCCTATTATTGCTAATTTTCTCATTGTTTTATTTTTATTATAAGATAAACATTAGAAAACATTATACTTACTAAAACAATAGCTGCATATATTATAGCGTCACCTAAATAAGGTTTAA
>Ga0208793_1000509_pt1 | contig 26203 bp, 48 predicted proteins | sample 17_taG_FD_184092 | JGI IMG/M metagenome (GOLD analysis project Ga0208793, IMG submission 184092) | Marine viral communities from the Subarctic Pacific Ocean - 17_ETSP_OMZ_AT15314 metaG (SPAdes) (version 2) | ecosystem: Environmental > Aquatic > Marine > Oceanic | place: Pacific Ocean | collected... | reverse complement strand
ATAAACTCTCATTTTTAGTAAATTTAGGTATGTTGTCGCTCAATGTGAGGACAACTAAATTAACTAGCATATAGGAGTTATTATGAAAATAGCAAAAGTACCCCTTCATTTCAATCGAAATGAGTTTTTAACCCCCTTTGATAGAATGTTTGATAACCTTCTTAGTACTCAATTCCCAGAATTTGAAAAAGATTTTGGGATATCGTTTGAAAAAGGTTCATTCCCCAAAGTAGATGTCGCAGATTACGATGATAGTATTGTAATTATTGCAGAAATCCCCTCTTTAAATAAAGATGCACTAAATATAGATATAGAAGATGGCATTTTAAGTATTAGCGGAGATAAACACCAACTAGATGATGACAATGTTCGATACATACGTAAAGAACTAAAGCACTCATCGTTTAGAAGGTCGTTTCAACTTGGCGATTTATTGGATACAGATAATATATCTGCAAACTTTGAGGATGGTGTCTTAAGGATTGAGATACCTAAGAAAGAACCTACTGTTCCTAAGAAACAAAAAGTAGATATAAAGTAAATAGTTGGGGGCTAAATGCCCCCTTCTTTTTCTTTTGCAATTACTAGCTTTTGCCATTCTTTTTTCTGAGATGGAGTCTTTCGACCTCTGGGTAGAATAGGAATACCTACAGCCATGGCTCGTTCTCTCCATTCTTTGGCAGTCTTTCTTTTATCTTGTTTTGATTGATGTTGAACTTTTATAGAATCTATAACTTGTTGTGGTTTGCGTGGCAGAACTTCTATCTGAGGTTCAATATCCACATATTCAGCCTCGTCAGGCTCTATCTCAACATCACTAGTGACTTCAGTATTAAGGAATTTTTCAAATGGGCTTTGGTGATTAGCTACTTCCACACGCTTAATTAGCTTTCCAGAGTGTTCCAATACTAGTCTCCCAGCTTGTACGTTCCCAGCTTCCGCCTCTCGTATCATACTATTCAATACAGAGGGCAATTTTGACCCAAATGATATCATATACTTCTGATAGAACACCTCAACAAACTCTGGGTCTTTCAACCACTTGTGGATTGTTACAGCAGACACACCTGATTCCTCCGCAACATCTTTAATGCGTGCAGTAGGCTGATTGACCAATAACTCTATAGCTCTAACCTTAGATGGCTTCCAATGGGTAGGCAGATTAACACTCATATCGTCTCCAAACTTTCTAGTTAATTTTACACACTTTATAGAGACTATCAAAGACTTTCTTTTCAAATTTTTTCTAGGACATTCATTTGACCATTTTATGAGTCAGGAGGAATAACAAACCGCTCATAACGCTCATACGCCCTAGGGGGTTGCTAATGAGACTCAGTCTCAATAAGGCTCGGTTGCTGGAACTTAAACATAATATACCAGACTTGCAAGTAATTAAAAAATAAATACTTTTTATGCTTGCATTATATGGGGAGGGGTCGTATAAAAACAAAGTCTTTTTGTTAAATAATAAAGTACCTTAATGAGATTAAGACTCAACAAGTGACCTTGTCAAATGCTATACTCTTTAAAGGCTTGTAAGTATGCCTATATAGTACGTTTAGTATTAAGTGTTATGTATCTATGCCTAGTACTAAGATATACGGATTCAGGCGGTTTCCCTTCGTGAAACTATAACAAAATTAATTTGTTATTGAGACTAGATAAAAATAATTTAAAATAAATTAAAAAACCATTTGGAATTGTAAAATATTACCAGTAAGATTAGATATTGATTAACTAAATAAATAAGGAATTAAAAAAATGGATAAAATAACTAAATTAAAAGAATTACATAATGTTTTAGAATCTCAAACTTGGTATTGGAATGAAAGCTCTAAATATGATGAGTTAAGACAAATTGACAATAAAATAGACGAGTTAAAAGAGTTAATTGAAGACGTTAATATTTTAATGTTAGATGAAAAATAATATTTGATACTTAAATAAATAGTACATAATATTAACTAACTAAATAAAAGGAATTAAAAAAATGATACAAATAATAAATAATTATGCAATTGAAATAATACTTTTAACCTTAACTGCTGGGATAGTTTTAGCCGAAATAGTTATAGCCTATGCATTTATTAAAAATATTTTAAAAGGGAGTAAATAAAATGAAATTTTTAATAATTAGGAATAATGAAACTATAGGCGGTTTAAAAATTGATAATTGGAAAGACCAACAAAATGTAAATTGGTTTTTTAGGAAAGAAATAGAACAATTTTTTGAGCGTGTAACAGATGATTTTTTAAAGTTTGATAACTTTGAATTTTTAGGCTTAAAAGATAAATTTATTGAGATTGATTTATGGAATAAATGCTCAATAAGTTGTAATAATACGACAGAAGGTATTGAGGTTTTAATTTTTGGAGATGATGGAATGCTACAACTTGAAATCAAACCTTTAAATGATATTAAATTTTTTAAGGTTTAATAAGGAATAAATAAAATGAAACAAAAAATTAATTTGAAATACTATATTAAAAGATTAGAATATTTAGCACAAAAAAATAAATCATTAAATAATGATGAAACCTTTAAATCAGTTATAAAAGATTTAAATAAATTAGATAATTATAATGTATTTAAAGAGGTAGTAAAATGAATCATTTATGTGTATTACTAGGTATTATTACTGGATTGATTTTAGGCGGTTCAATTTTTGGTATTGCCTTAATGTATCAAGCATTAAATATATTAATGGGTTTTTCAATTTGGACTTGTCTTATTTATTGTATATATTATCAAATAAAAAAAGGGGCTTAAAATGTTAGATTTCAATGAATTAAGAATTAAATTTAATAATGTACCTAAGTTTGAAGAGTATCAACTAAATAAAGAAAATATATTTAAATTTAAATTATTTAATGATTTTCAAGGGGGGTTTATTACTTTTTCAGGTTATAAAACAAATGATTTAAACAAAGCAATTAATGAAGTGAAAAAAGTATATAGTAATAATCCAGTTTGTGACCATTATGTTATAGAAGTTTATGGATTAAATCCAAATCCCAAGGCTTTAACAATAAAAGCAACAACAAAACAAGGTATTAATACAGGGGATGTAATTAATAAACGTTATTTTTACAACTGGAATAAAATAAAAGATTTAAATATTTATCTACCAAAAAAACAAAAGGAAAAAACAAATGAAGTATAATCTAATTAGTGACCCTAAAATTAATTTTAAGGCAAGTAAAAATCTTAAATTAAATGTTAAAACTTATTTTTTGAGTTTGATGCCTTCGGATTTGAGCGGTTATAATGTTTGTTCAATGGCAAATAAAGTAACAAAAAAAGAAAATAATAAAAATAAGAGTAATTGTTCTTCTAATTGTGTCGCTTTTAATGGCAATGGCAGATTTGACGTTGTAAAAAATGCTAGAATCAGAAAAACAAGAATGTTTTTTGAAAATAAAGATTTGTTCATGGAAAAACTAGTGTTTGATATTTTCAAAGGAATAAACCAAGCTAAAAAAGAAGGCTTTGAGCCTTCATTTAGATTGAATGCCTATTCAGATATTAAGTGGGAGAAAATCAAGATTAGTTCATTTGGTAATGCTACAATTTTTGAACTATTTCCAAATGTGATTTTTTACGACTACACAAAAAACCTAAATAGGCTAGTTCCTAAAAATTACGAATTGACCTACTCTCACTGGGGCAATTGGAAACATACAAACAGCCAAATTAAAAAAGGCTTAAATGTTGCTATGGTTTTTGATAAAAGGCAAGAATTGCCTAAAAAATACAATGGTCAAAAGGTTGTTGATGGAGACAAAAACGACTTAAGAACCACTAAAAACGACGGGAAAAACGTAATTGTAGGGCTAAGGGCTAAAATGAGTTTTAAAAACATAGATATTGAATTACAAAAAAATAGGTCGTTTGTGGTTAGTGTTTAGTTTGTTTGTTTGTTAGTCAATGAAGCCCCTTTAATTAGGGGCTTTTTTTGTACCTAGTTAGTAAAAAAACACGCTTTAAATGGCTTAAATTCGAGGTTTTTTTGATTGAGCCATACCTAACTAAGCCTAACAAATAAAACGAGTTTTAAAAGGCAAATTTGAAAGTAAAAAAATGAATTTTGAAATTGATTTGAAAAAAATTAAAATAAATCTTAAAAAAAATTAAAATGAATATTGAATTTAAAATAAATTCGTTAATGAGAATGATTCTCAATATCAATTACTTAATGAGAACGAGTCTCAATAAGCTAATGAGATTGAATCTCAATAAGCTATTGCGAATGAGTCTCAATAGCAAATTCTTATAAATTTACATATAATTTTTTATAATGTCAAGTTATAATTTATATTTATAATTTATATTTATATTTTACTTGACTTTGTCAAAAAATCGATACGCTTTATATTTTATATCTTAATGGATGTTTTTTAATTATTCGATACTTTATATTAAAAACTTATAATTTAGCTTCTAAGGTGCAATTTTGGAGCAAGATTCTCTATAAAATGTGCCTGATAAATACTATTATTACTAAGTTTATAAAAATAATTTAAAAAAGTACTTGACTTGTATTATAAATGGTTTATAATATTAGGCAACAAAAGGAGTTATAAAATGGAAAAAGTAGATATGTATAATGATGAGTTTTCAATTGCTGGTTATGAATGGATGGATTATTGCGAAGTTCAGGAAGAGGGCGAGTATAATATGCTAAGTCCTCAGGCAAGAATGGAAACAGGCTTAGAAAAAGAAACTTATTTTAAAATCATAAAGAATTATGATAAATTAGAAGAGTTTTTTAATAAAGGTGTATAAATGAGAATGAATCGAGAAAATCCTAATAATCCGAATATTATGGTAAAAAATCATTGTGCCAATTATAATACAGGCTATACTTGTTCAGGCATAATGATTGATAGGCAATTGAACCAGCGAATTGATGCTGGACTTTGTGGAAAAAAGTGTTTAATATCAGATAATAAAGAATGTGATTATTTTGATTACATAGTTAAACCAGCAATAAAGGAGTTATAAAATGATAAAAGAAACAATAAAAATACCATTGTATTACCATGTAGAAGAAGATGGAACTAGAGTGTATGATTGGGATTCAATGCAAGAAGTTTACAATGATAAATGTGCTGAATTAGAAGATAAGGAGGGCAACTAAAATGAAAGTAAGTAAATTAATAATAGGGAGTTATAATGATTAAGACTAATTTTGTTGAACTAAATAGAATGCTACACGAATGTAGCGAGTTTATTAGGTCAATTTGGGTACATACTGAAGGCGAAGATATGGGAAGCTATGATATACTCAGGAAAGAAGTTGACTTATTATCTAATAAGGTCAATGATATGATTATAAAACTAGATGCATTTGAGCAAAATGAGAACAAATCTTAAAACTGCTATGCAATTAGTTGACCAATACAATCTTGATACAAAGGTTTATATTGTACAGGGTTTGGAATATGGGAGTTATAATGTCATTAGGGATTGTATATTTCTTAATGAACATTATAATTCCTATGATGAATTTTTATTAACATTGTTGCATGAAATATGCCATGCTTTAGATAATAAAAGATTAGGAAAAAAGTATCTAAAGAAGTATAATCAAGCATCAGAAGTAGCCACACATTATGGTTTAAATGCCCATGACCATAACAAGTGGGAGATTAAAGCAGAGAATTGGGCAATAAAGGAGAAAAACAAATGGCTATAGAAGGTAGTACATTATCATATGAAAGAGCAGATAAAGCATCAAGATTGACTTTAGAGCATTACTTTACAAGTCCTGATTGGTTTGATAATACGAATTACTTTGAAGATAGGCGTAAGAAAAAACATATAGAACTTGGAACAGAATCTAAATCCTTACAACCTAAGAGATGTAATAAATGCAGTAAAGTATATCAAAAATCAGTTAGAATTGATAAATTTCATCCTAAAGTTACTTATTTAAATAGGGAAGTATTTGATGGAGTTAGGTTAATTAGGGAGACTTGCCATGGATGCAAATAACGTAGAGTTTAAAAGGTTTTCTAAATGGTTTGATAAGAATGAGAAGAAACTTATAAATCTATTTTGTAAGATGATTAGAAAAGAAAAAGTATATGATTGTGACTTTTCACATTTCGTGGAATATGTTTATCATACAGATAAGAGTTGCAAAGATTATAATAAAGGTCGTATATTCAATAACGGAAAAAAGGATAAATAAAATGTTTAAGAGTGGATTTATATTAAGGGCTGGTTTTCCTCCTTTTTACCCAGCCCTCCACTCGAAAAGGAGAACGTAATATGAGTTATTATTTTGGAATAATGCCACAACCAATAAGGCATAATAAAGAGTTAAAACCTTTTTCTAAAGTTTTGTATTCAGAAATTGTATCATGTCTAAATGAAAATGGACAATGTACAAAAAGGAATGCTCACTTTAAAAAAGTATTAGGAACTAGTTCAAGTACATTATCAAGTTCTTTAACTGAACTTAGGCAAAGTGGCTTTATAAATGTTGAAATACAATTACAAAAAGGCACTCAAAAGTTTATTAAAAGATATATTACCCCTGCCAATTTTTCGGGTGAGGTAAATCAATTAATAAATAATACCCATGCCGATAATCAAATAGGGGTAATAAACAAACCTCCTCTAAAGAAGGATATAGACCCTAACGAATATCAGGCAACATTATTATATAATAATAATAATATAAATACTAAGTACATAGAGCCTAAAATTAAGCATACCCCTATTAGCAAGGATATAAATCCAGAGCAATTAGAGATGCTAAAAGGCATTGTAACTAATTTTTTAACTAAGCAGTCAAAAAGATTTCCACATCTTTATAAAGATAAGGATAAAACTAGCATAGTTAATAAATCAATTAACACCCTTTATGAAATCATAAAAGTTGATGGCATAGATTATAAATTAATAGATAGTGTCTTAAAATGGGTGCTAGACCATGATTTTTGGCATATTCATATAACATCATTGTATACCTTAAGACATAAGGCACAAAATGGTAATATGAGATTCCAAAATGTATTAACAGATTATCAATCAAAAAGGAGTAATTAAAATGGAACTATTTTTAAATATATTACTAACAGGATACTTATGTTTTTCGCTTGTATGGGTTGCTTACCTACAGACTAAGTTAAACATAACTCAAAACAAATTGGAAGATTTGGAGTTCTTGTATGACCTTCGAAAGTAATGGCATCTTTATTAGGGGAACTAGTGGTCAGGAAAAAACTACCTGTCCTCAATGTTCCCCAAAAAGAAGAAAGTCATACGATACCTGTTTATCAGTTAATATCGATGAAGGTGTATGGAACTGCCATCATTGTGGCTGGAAAGGTTCATTAAATAAAAAACCAATAAGGATAGAACAAGTGTTAGTAAAACCAAAGCAAGAGATTAAAACAGAACTGCCAAAAGATATTATCGATTGGTTTGCTGACAGAGGTATATCTGAAAGCACATTACAACAGGAGAAAATAGGCTTTAATAATAGCTGGATTCAATTTCCTTTTTATAAGGATGGTGAAGTGGTTAATATTAAATCAAGAACGATTGCAAAGGGATTTAAGCAAGAGAAAAACGCTGAGAAATGTTTCTATAGATTTGATGCTATGCAAGGTATGGAAACTATCATTATAACTGAGGGCGAGATGGATGCATTAGCATTGGTCGAAAGTGGATTCAGGAATGTAGTATCTGTTCCTGATGGAGCCCCAGCAAAAGGAACTAAGCCAACAGATAGGAAGTTTAGTTACCTTATATCTGCTGAAGAGCATTTTATGAACGCTGAAACAGTCATATTATGCACAGATTCTGATGAGGCTGGTAAGAACCTTAGAGATGAGTTATCTAGGCGTATAGGTAGAGAAAAATGCTTTAGAGTGACATTTCCATTAGACTGCAAGGATATGAATGATGTACTTATAAAGCATGGCGAAGATAGGGTTAATGAGATTATAGCAGATGCACATCCTTATCCTATTGATGGAGTTGTAGAAGTTAAAGATGTAATTGATGAAGCTATTGATTTATTAAATACCCCTGAACATTTGGGTTTATCTACTTGCTGGAATGATTTAGATGAGCTTTACAGGGTTAGTGGTAGTGAGGTAACTGTGATTACAGGTGTACCAAATATGGGTAAATCAGAATGGATGGATGCCTTAATGATTAATATGGTTCAGGAATATGGCTGGAAGTTTGGTATATTTTCTGCTGAGAATTTTCCTGTTAAACATCACTTACTTAAATTAGTAGGTAAGTTTGCTGGTCAACCATTTTATGGAGAAGAAAAGATGTCTGAAGATGTTGCAAGAAATTCTATGGAAATACTAGATGACCATATTAAATTCATAGGTACACAAGAAAATTCAGTTACAATAGCATCAATAATGGAACAAGCTAGATTATTAAACTATAGGTATGGATTAAATGGATTAGTTATCGACCCTTGGAACACATTAGAGCATAAGTTTGGAGATGGAGAAAATGAGACTAATTATGTATCTAGGGTGCTATCAGAGTTAACTGCATTTGCTAAATTAACAGAACTTCATATATGGGTAGTAGCACATCCAAGAAAGATGGAAAATGATGTTAATAGAAAGCCTGTAGTACCATCGCCTTACGACATTAGTGGTTCAGCTAATTGGTTTAATAAAGCTGATAATGCCATTACTATTCATAGGCATAGAAGTGAAGACGATGATTATGTTGGAGTTCATGTACACAAGATTAGATTCCAATATAAGAATGGTAAAACAGGGATTGGTAAGTTAAACTATAACGTAAGGACAGGAAAATATGAAACATACATCGAAAGACCTACAGAAAATCTTTTTGGATAAGACATCAAAGATTACCAATGAGATATTTAGTAATAGAAATCGGGAAAGACACCTGAGAAATATGAGAGCAAGATTACATGATGATTTTGATAAAATATGGGTTAGGTATAATGATAATAAAGCTACTTATAATCAATGGCAACAGGCATTGGATAAATGGCTTAAAGTGGAGTGTATATGATGCAATGCCATGATTGTGATGATGAATTAATTTGGGGTGGTGACCATGATAACGAAGATATAGAAGGCGGTATTATAAGTAATTATAATTGTTCAAAGTGCGATTGTACTGCTATAATTTATTGGAATAATAAAGGAAATAATAATGAAAGTTAAAAGATACGTAGTGACACCTGATAAACATTTTCCATTGCATGACCAAAAGGCTATCAATGTATTATGTAAAGCAATAGAGATTATAAAACCTGATGGTTATATAGACCTAGGAGATGTGGGAGAATTTTCAAGTACCTCCCATTGGCAATGGGCTAAGAAGAAAAGACCACCATTAGAATACCAATTGCCATTTGTTCATCAGGATATATCAGATGTGAATAAAGGCATGGATATGATTGATGAATCATTAGATAAAGCAAATGTTAAAATAAAACATTTTGTTGAAGGCAACCATGATGATTGGCTTAATAAGTTTGTTGTTGAGAATCCTTATTTAAGTGACCTAAAATTTTCTAAAGCAGTCAGGCTAAAGGAAAGAGGTTATAAATACCATAAGATAGGCAAATTACTTAGAATAGGTAAACTTAATTTCTATCATGGGCATCATTATGCTGGAGTTCAACATACTAGAAATCACTTAATTAGAATGGGTGGTAATGTGATGTATGGACATCATCATGATATTCAGCAGTCTTCAGTTACTCACATTGATGGTGCAAAGTCTGCATGGAGTATAGGATGTCTAAAGGATATGACTGCCGAAGCAAATGCTTGGCTAGGTAATAGGGCAGTTAATTGGGGTCATGCTTTTGCTATAGTGGATTTTTATCATAATGGATTATTTACAGTTCACATTGTACAAATCATTGATGGTAAGACTTCTTTATGGGGAGAGTTAATTAAAGGTTGACACATAAAGGTTAATGAAAGTAAGTTCAGATATGGAAAATAATAAAAAAGGAATCTATTACGCTACTCTAACATGGATTAATTACGAAGATGATAGAGATTATAGTATCACAATTACAAGAAATACATACGAATATCTACTTGAAGGTATAGAAGATTACAAGAAGAAATTCAAGCCTAGAAAGGCAGTTCTTGATACTTGTGCATATGAATCAGAGGATGTAGTAGAAGACTTAACAGACAAAGTTAAGAAGGAGTTAAATTATGTATAATCCTAATTTCGATATAGACCTAGAGTTTGGTCAGGTATATGAGAAGAAGATAAAGGAACTACTGGAATCTAAAGGTAAGATAGAAGTTAAAACAGAGCGTGATACATGGCTTAAAACAGGCAATATAGCTATAGAATTTAGTTATAGAGGCAAGAGGTCAGGTATAGCAAGGACAGAAGCAGATTGGTGGTTTCATGTGCTTACATTAAATGATAATATGGTAGGAATGGTTTGTTTTCCTGTACTTAAATTAAAGCTATTAATGAGAGCTATGTATGACCAAGGGATTGCAAGGAAAGTAAATGGTGGTGATGATAATGCATCAGAGATGTTATTATTACCTCTTAATAAATTATATTCAAAACAGTTTTATAAATAACAACAGGAGTTAAAATGGAAACTAAGCAGTTAAAAATACCAACAAATGGAAGTGCAGTAGTGGAGTTTATGTTTGATAATTGCAAGCAAGGCACTAACACTTATGGTAATTGGAATCTATATGGATTAAAATGTAAAGGTGAAGATGTTAGTTTGTTTGCTACAGATAATCTACATAATAAGATTCAGTATTATAAAACAGGCGATGTTATTGAAATTGCCAAGAATGAGACTGAACAAGGTAGAATTATGTGGGATATCACACCTAGAGAGGGTACAGCAGTCAAGGATGCCTCTAATTCAACCGCTACGCCAGTAAAAACAGTAAGTGGTAGTACAACTCCAGATGATAGAACTGCTGACATACATAAGCAAGTATGCCTTAAATTAGCAGTACAGAGCATGGGCGATGATTATAATATATTAGAGATTGAATCTAGGATGTATAGTTTACTTAGTGTATTGCATGGTACAGAATCAGATGGATTACCTATCTAAGTGAAACGACCTTTAATAAAGAAGTTAGATAATGAGTGGGCTAAGAAAATTAAAGAATATGGTATGTGCGAAAAATGTCACAAAACCAAACCGCTTAACGCCCACCATTTCTACTCTAGGTCAATTCGTGTTGTACGTTGGGATATGGAGAATGGTTTTTGTCTCTGTGTTGGATGTCATGTTTTTTCTTCTAATTTCTCCGCACATAAGACCCCAGCAGAATTTGTTGAATGGGCTATTGAAAAGCGTGGCATCCAATGGTATGAAGATTTGAAAAAGCGGAAGAATACATTAATTAAATACACAGATGATGATTATGATTTATTATTTAACAACATCTGGGGAGTATAAAATTGCCCCTTAACTTTAATAATAACTTGGTTGTTATAAAAAGTTTGACTAATGGATTGGCGTTCATGGGGCAAAAAATTAATATAAGGAGTACAATATGATAGAAGTAATGTTAATGTTTGTATTGGGATTAGTAATCTATAATAGTAAATTGTGGGAAGATGGAATGTGGGAAACCACTAAATCTAAATGGGTATATTGGAGAAGTAAATGAAAGTGCCTGATTTTATAAAGTGGGCAGAGTCTATGCAAAAAGAAGAGAATAGACTCATGCTCGTTAAAGGCGAAGAGTATACTGTTTCTGATGAGGATAAGTTCAAGAACTTTAAGAGTATTGCTGAAAGAATGAGCCTAAGAACAGAGCAAGTTGCTATGATATACCTACTTAAACATATGGATTCAATCAGGAATTATATTCATACAGGTAAAGAGTCAAGTGAAGAGACTATTATGGGTAGAATACAGGATGCTAGAAACTACTTATTATTATTAGGTGGTATCATTCAGGAGAATAATTCTGCCAAAAGATAAGTTCGGCTCAATACAATGGGTAATAGATGCCTTATATACTGAGGTAAAAGAAAAAACACACAGAAGACCAAGGGAGACTGATGAAATTAGGGCAGATAGAAATCTCTCTTGGTGTCCTGAATGCAAGAGAAAGTGGAATATGTTTGAAGGAAGGCTGTGGGCTTCTTCTGATATTAAACTATGGAAGGAAAAAGTATGTCCAAGATGCGATTCCCTTGCAAAGTAGAAAATGGCAAGTTAGTAATATTAAATAGGTCTGAGTTTGACAGTATTATTGCCGATTTAAATGGTGACTATTATATTGAGATTGTTGAAACAGGAGTCAGGTCATCACAACAAAACAACTACTACTGGAAAATAGTTGATATGCTGGCAGAAGAGTTGGGTTATACTAGGAATGAAATGCATGGTGCTATTAAAGACCATTTTGAAATCCAAACTACCAAGACTTTGACTACTAAAGAATTTTCTCAATTTATAGAGCGTATAATTAGATGGTCTGCTATTGACCTTGGTGTTATAATACCTGATACTAAAACTCTTCTTCAATCCTCATAGCAACATTAAATACATCAGGTGCAACCTGAGTCATGTCTAAACTGTTCTGCCCAAATCTAGCAAATAAATAGTCAGATTCAGATGTACTTGTGCCATCTTGTGTAAATATAAAAGGATGATGACTGCCATGTGTAGCACTCCATATATCATCTACAACAGAGTTATCATTAAAGCTACTATAATCATCAGGCATTATATCTGTTGCATTTAAGTAGCTAAACTTCATATCATAAATCATTCTACCGCCATACATACCCCTAGCACCATTTGATGTATAATCATGAAATGGTGATTTATTCTGGTCAGATATATAGCTTTTGCCATAACTAGTCATGTTAGAAAATCTTTGACCGCCTAATGATTCTTGTATATTTTGTTTATCAAATTCTATACTACGCTTTACACTTAAATCAGGACTATGAGGCATATCATAATATTCACCTATAACGATGCATCCTATTTTTAAATCTGTAGAGCTAAAGTTGCCACCATTACTGCCCTCAAATTGTATTCCCCAATCTGCACTTCCAGCACTATCAAATGTAATTAATGTATGTCCATCTGATTGAGGAGTAACTATATTTGACCCTACTGAACCATTTAGAACAACTGATGGCGTTATAACTGTACCACCAGTAAAGCCTACTGTTTCTACTTGAGATTCTGTTCCATAACCTACTTTAAATTTAGCTGTAGCAGTTGTCATATTGTGATTTAGTATTGCAATAAAATTAGTTCTATAACTGCCAAAAGCAAAATCAAACCTAGTGACAACAGTTCCATCAGTATCTGTACTTGTTTCAAATGTAGCTTGATTTAAAGGTCGCATATCTATTAAATCTGATACAACACTACCTGATTTTAACCCTACTTTATCACTACCAGTCGCTTGTATTTCACAGGATTGGGAAATTGACCTACCTCTTGTTAATATGTAATTTAACCTGTCTACATAAAACCTTGGTTTTCTTATATCTAAATTTGCCATTATCTAACCTCTCTAAGCTCTATTGAGCAATCATTTACTGTTCTTACTACCTTAGTTACCATAAAAAATAAATCAGTCCAAGTCTCAGAAAATGGATTTACTGGCATATCTTCAAATTCAACAATATCTCCAGTTTCTATTGACATTTTAATATCATTAGAAATAATCTTGCAAGCAATTGTTATTTTTGGTGAACCTTGTATATTATCTAAATAAGAATATAAATCAGCATTTGGACTGGAGTCTGGTACTTCTGGTATAATACCGACATTAGCATCTAAATCTAAATCTATTCTATTCTTTTCTTTATTAAACCCTAGTATGTTTCTACTATTTTCATTAACACCTACTGTATGAATTAAATGTTTATCAGTTTTTGCATCCTTAACAGTATTAAATGTTATTTGACTAATAACATTATTAAATGTTCTTTGTATATTTACATTGCTAATATTAGTTTTAGAAATTAAGTGGTCTGGAGTGGAGTATGAGTTTTGAATATATACATACGAGTGTTTACCAGTTCCAGATTGTTTATGTATAAAACCAAATTCTTTAGCTAACTTATCAAGATAACTTTTTAATTTAATATTTTTATTTTGCCAATGTCTAATCCTCCAGTTAGTTGCACTTCTACTACTATTAAGATTAGTACCACTAGACCAATTTGTTGGAGTTTCTTTTGATGCTCCAGCAAATCTAATTAAAGCATCTCTATGAGCTTCGTGTCCATATTTTATTAAACCAGAATCTGCTGTTTTCCAATCTCCATATGATAACAACCCATTTCCACCGCAATACAATCTATCTACGTCTTGTAATGAGTCTTCATCATCTTTGTGCCTAAATCCAACTTCAGAATAAATTTTTATACCAAATACTCTAAGTTCATGAGATGCAAATATATAACTAGGAGCACCTGAACTTACGTCAAAATTTATAAATAACTCATCAGGAGCAACCAATGCTTTAGCATCTCCAGAAAAAGCACTAGGTAGATTAGCATCACCAGAGCCAGTATCGTATCCATTATCAGGTGCTGTATCAAATAAAGCAGAAATATCAGAACCAGTACTAACTGAATTTAAATTTACTATAACTTGACTATTTAAATCTTTAATATTATCTAGTTCTGGGTAATTTGCATAAAAATCAAAGTTATAAAATTGACTTTGACCATTTGCTGAATTATCTGGTTTTATACCCATTCTAATTATTACTTTACTAACTAAACTAGCTACAAATTTTCTATCTATAGTTTTTATTATTAACCAAGGGTCAATACTTTGACTGCTAATAGTAGCTTTTGCATAATTAGATGTATCAATAAAACCAGTAGTTTCATATGTTTTAGGAACTATAAACGCATTATCTTTATCTGTCAAAAGTGTTACAGTATTTGGATTAAATTCAGATGCTAATGGACTCCAGAATCCAGATGCTTTATATGTAGTTGGGGTGGTAATTGTATTAACATTTGTTTGTACAATAGTTGTTGATGCTGTATCTCCATCTGGTGTTGTTGAGGTAAAATCTACCCATCCCGACATTGGCAGATAAAATCCAACTCCAACAGGATAGTGCATATAGGCATTATCGCTTTGAGTATATGAACGAGCTGTTAACGTAGTGAAAGCGTGTTTAGTAGCTGATATTACATCAACAGGGTAAACTGTTCCAAAAGCACCATCATTAGTTGGGCTAGTAGATAATCCAGTTGGTCTTATTGTTGCTGGCGTAAATTGACCATATACTATAGGCTCGTAGATATCTAATTTATCATATTTTACTTTAGGTATATCTATTTTTTCCCATTCTTTTTTTTCAGTAATATTTAACTGTATTGAATTGTCATTATGTTTTATATCTCTTAAATCACCATGATATATTTGTAATATACTTGAAGATTTATTTAACTGTGAATATACTTTTACTGTTTTGTGTAGATACTTTCTATCGCCATATAATTCATAACTAAAATCATTGCCTTTATAATTAAAATTTGCAACAGTTAGACTTATTTCACCAGTTTGTGAAGTACTGTTAATTAAATCTATTGATGTTCTAATTGATGGGTTATTAGTAATGACACCATGATAAAAAACATCATTAACTACTGTGTCAGAAAAAGAAAGAGCTAAATAATCTTTATAAGTTGCCCCATTTATTTCACCATCTAAAGCGTTTCCTATTTCATCTTTAATATAGTTTTCACCATTATTAAATTCAAAATACCCAACTAAAGAACTAGAGTCTTTATAGTTACCATGATTGTTTGAAAGATTTAAAAACTTGCCACTATTATACATAGCAGTAATACTAGATGAACCAAGCTCAGTATCAAATACTGCAAAATTTTTAATATCAAATTTGCCATAAACATCAGTACCTGTTGTCACTCTTCCAAATTCACATTTACCTGTTGTGCCTATTGTATACGATGGAGCATTAATACTGGCTTGTCCATCATTTGTTACATTTCCACTAGCATCATTATTTACATATATTTTCCAATTAGTATCTACATCACTATCATCGTGGTCAAAATTTGATGCTATAACAATAAAATACCATACATTTTCTTGCAGTACAGTTCCACTTAAAAAAGTTTCTCTATCTCCAGCACCAGTTCCAGAACCATCCATCATGTGAGTTTGTATTTTATGGTCACCAGTCTTGCTAATCCAAATTCCAGAATAGTGTGATTCAACTACATTATTTACAAATATTGCTTCAGCTTGTCCATCAACAAGTGTGGGAAACCTAATCCAGAATGCAAATGTGCCTTGTTCAGCGACAGCAATAGCAGAAGCATCCGTTGTTGTACCGCAATCAACATAATCGTTTACTCCATCAAATGATAAATATGAGTCTTGATTATATAATTGAAATAACCAATTTTCAGATATATTAGAGTTTTTACTAGCAGTTGATACATCTAAACTCATGCTAAGTTAAGTCCTTGTGCTTTTTGTATTGCTGGAATTAAATTATCTCTAACATAACTATCTTCACCTATAAGATTGCCTTGAACATTGATTGTTACTCCAGAGTTACCTGTTTGATTCATTCTAGCAAGGTTATCTATACCTATAGAATCTACAGCATTACGAGACATTACAAATTCACCAGCTTGTGCCATAATTGGTACATTATCTTCTCCTTGTACTTGTCCACCTGTAGCAAACCTTTGTATTGTTTTATCTTCTTTAATATAGCCACCTGTATGAGCAAATAAAAATTTAGCAAACGAACCTAAACCTACACTTGGAGCAAACATACTCATTAAAGCATACGTTCCAGCTTTTGAAATTAATTGTGAAGCTATTGCCTTTAAACTATTTACTACTGCATCTCCAAAATTTTGACCATGTAGTGTAGCTTGAGCAAATGCTCCAGATAACATTTCAGCACCTTTTAATACTCCTAATTGAGTGCCATCTAAAAAACTATAATTTTTACCAGCTAATGCAAGGTCGCTTGCTAATTTTGGTACTACTTCCGATTGTTTAATTAAATTATTTGTAACTGTAGTTTGAATCCCTGACTCAACTATACCAAGTTCATTTAATTTATTTTTTCCAAATATTAAATCATTATACAATCCTAGTTCCATATCTAGTTCTTGAATAGTTCTTTTAGTTCTTTCTATTTCTTCGTTCTGTTGTTGTGTTGACTGTCCTTGATTATTTTTTATTATTATTGCTTTTTGTTTTTCTAATTCTAATATATTATTTTGTAAGTTAACTCTCTGAGATAATTTTTTAGCTAATTCTTTTTCTCTTGTTTGTTCTTCATTATTAGCTCCACTAACAGTATCTGCTATTGCTGATAAGTTATCAGCTAAAGTTGTTGTAACAGGATTTAATTTTTTACCTATAAAACTTGCTAAATTCGCTGTAGATGAAGACAATCTATCAAATGAATCTTGCGTAGAATCTGTTTCTTCCCCTAAAGAGTCTGCTTTTAACCTAGCAGATTCCATCGTAGCTTCTAAAAAGGCTTGTTTTTTTTCTGCATCAGTAAGGCTACTAGAAGTTCTATTTAGTTTTCTAGCATAAGATTCATATGCTTCATCAGACTTTACAATAATACCAATATTATCTAACATCAATCGAGATTGTCTACCTATACCAGTAACTAATGACTCAACAGATGATGCAGTATCTCTACCTAATGCTCTACCAAGTCTTTGTGCAATATCAAACATTTCAGCCATTTCATCAGAGTTTTTACTCACTCCAAGAATCATGGCATTATTTGCTTGTTGAAATAAGTCAAATTGAGACATTGTACCATCTGTAGCTTCTTTTAATTTTTTAAAAGCTACTGAAGAATCTTCAGTTCCTCCAGATAAAGTATCAAAAGCTCTCCCCATTGACTCAACCTTTGCACTTTGAACTGCAAATCTTGCTACTTGTCTAATAGCAAATCCCATTGCAAAATTAAACAGTAACAACTTAGACCTTACTACAGCAAGAGTTCCACCAAGTATTCTTGTTCTATTACTAGCTTTTTTAGCTTCTTTACCATAATTTTTTTGTGTACGAGTACTCCTTATTGTTTCTTTTGCTAATTTACTTTGTGTACTAGTAAGTGATTTAGAAGCATTATCAAGTGCTTTTATCGCATTAATTAAACCTCTTTCACCTTCTGGTTGAAATTTAACTGTAACTGTTTGTTGTGCTTTATTTGCCATTGTTCATAGCCTCTGCTTTTTTACGTTCTATTACGTTTTTAATTAAAAAACTCTTCTCTACCCACTTATGTGGTTGTTCACCATATGTACCTTTATATGGACTTATGCCGAATTGTTGAGAATATATATATCTGGAAATGTCCTTTTGAGATTGAGCATTAATCAACACATTAGGACAGGCAAAAAAGGGTAGCTGTTTTACAACAGATTCAGCTATATTAAAGCTACTACCCTTTTCATTATTCTGTTTAACTTCATCAACTAAAAGCTCCATAATCGCTTCGACATCACTCTTTGATGTAAACATACGAGTTTCGTATTTACCATCGATTAAAACAGGTATTTGAGCCTTATAAGGGTATGTATGATACATACAACCCCCACATTGATTGGTTACATGAATGTTGTATTCTAATGTGAGGGCTTCTATTCCCCCAAGCGTTGATAATCCTGTATAGCAACTGATAACTCATTTTTCTCATCGTCTGTTAAAGATTTAATGAACTTATCGTCTGCACCTTCAATGCCTTTACGAATCCATGCAGTTCTAGCTTTTGACAAGTTTTTAATTGCCACTAAGTTATCACCATCATATTTCATTTCAGGCACATCGTTACAGAAGTCTATATCGTCTACTGACATTTCTTTTATTTTAACTTCTTTATCAGTAGAGAGCTTAATACTCTTCATTAAGCTGAGATATCAAAGGTAATTAATGCATCTGTTCCATCATCAACTGATTTAATTGAACAGTCAAGCATCATTACATCGCCTTCAGCGTATGCTACATTTGTAAACACACCATTCTGTACATCAATACCATAAGCATTGTTATTTGTCATTACAAATACATTTGCACTACTTCCAGTTCTTGGGGCAGTTTGTGTATCAAAAGTATTAATAAATGCTTTTGTATTTCCATCATACTTAACTTGAGTATCAACTGTTACTGCTGTTTCAGCACCTCTAGTTACAAGTTCATAACCTGTAGAAGTAACTCCACTAAATACTGCTGGACTATCAATAGTAGCAGTAAATGATTGCATAACAACATCTGTATTATACACTTTAAGTCCGCTTGCTGAAGACATAAATACATTTGTTGTATTTGCATATACATTATTACCAGAAGCTGTAGATGACTCATTTAAGTCAGGCTTAACCCCTGATTGTAATGTAGCAGAAAACTTATACCTTCCACCTTCTTCTCCAGCATCAGCAGATAACGCAAAGTTAGTTACTACTAATCCTGGGATTTCTAATGAACGCTGATTTGAGTGGTCTGATGATTTAATTACTACTGTTAATGAAGATGCAGTATTTGTTACCGCACTTCCATATAATTGAGATGCAGGGGTAAAACCAGTAGCTACTGATGCATCACCTGAAACATCGTTACATACATTTTGCATAAGTAGTTTATGCCCAGTATCTAAATGCATATTACCTGATATTGCTAATTCAGTAACTCTAAGTGTATTATCTTGAAAGAAATCTTCATCTTTTAATGTCCTACCTACACCACTTCTAACATCTAATACTTGATTAACATTAAGTGATGGCATACTAGCTGAGTCAACATCTAATTGATACATTGCACTTGCACTAATGCCTGATGTACCAGCGTTAGTTGAATCAGATGCTATCCATACTTGAAACTCTTTTGGTGAAAATGCGTGATTAACTGTAGCCATTACTTACTCTCCTTTTTATTCTCTTTTACTTTAACTAAATTTTTAATTGAGTCACATACTTTTTTAACTGATACTTCTTTACCAGCTTTAAGCTCTTCCCAATCTTCAAATGATGCTCCACATTCTTTCCAACAATTTGGAAGACCAGAGCCTTTATCTATTATTGCTATTTTCATATCTTAATCCTTATTACTTTATGATATGTTACCTAAGTACTTACCTCTCCATTCCCATCGCATAACATTTAGTCCTTCAATCAATGCTTCGTCTTCTTCTAGCTCATTGATACGACAACTTAACAAATTGCCATCGAAGAATATATTGTTCATGTTCTGAAAAAATAGAGCTTCTATGTGTGATAATTGGCGAAGTATATGTTCCCAAGTATCTTTTTTGACTGTCTTTTCTTTAAAGGTATATGATACATCAAGTATATATTCCCTTGTTTCTCCTGTAGCCATACGCTCAATCAAATCGCTACCTACAGGGTTAAGTCTTATTGACTGGTTACCCATGTCTTTAAAATTACCTGTGTATATAGGAATACTGCCAGCAAATTCCTCATTAAGGAAAGAGCGGATAGTATCTAATATTTTGTCATCCCATATATTCTCAAAGGTTATCATCTACGAGACATCCTAATAGACATTGGCTTACCACCATCAGTCTTTTCATTCACTCCAGATACATCTATTTCCCAATAATCATTGAGAGTAGCAGTATCTCCTGTGTCACCAGCAAATCTTATTTCTAATCCTCGGCTTAATATCTGATAGTCACCTTTAATTACATCTGAGTAACTAGCACTATTGCCATTATTCATTTTCTCTGCACCAAGGTTATTGTTATCAGATTCCCATACTGAATATCTTGCAGTTCCCATTACTCCAGCAGTTGTTATCTTTACACCTATTCTATCATAGATTCCAGCATATGCACCACGAGTATCAACAATTCTTAAATTGCCACTAACTGAACCTTCTTTTATAACTCCCATTGAGGCATCACCAGTTGTTTGCCAAGATAGTTTTGTACTTCCCTCATTTAAGGAAGTCATATTAGCTTCAGCCTCATTAAACAATGCATCTGCTATTTCAGATGTAGGTTGAGAAGCACGAATTAAAAAACTACAAGCTATAAGAGCAGTTGTTCTTACAATGATGTAGTCATAATTGCCATCTTGGTCTTTGAATTGTTTTCTAGGCAGTTTTGCATCTAACCTAGAATCTAAATACTTAGTAGCATTGGATATGTATCTTGTGATAATAGTTGCCCAATCATCACCTGATTCAAGTAGGTGGTCGTTAGGATTTGTTGTACTAGCTTCATATATAATTACAGAATCATTCCCTTCGCTGTATACCCATTGTTTAGCTTCTGAAAACTCTACTCCAATATAAACATCCACTCCTGTATTATGAGTGGCACTAGTAGTACCTAAAAAACCTCTTTTAACTGTAATTGTATTAGAAGATATATTAGTAATAAGCATCTTCTCATTATCAATCTTTATAATGTCTCCATACCCAAATACACTAGCATCAGTTACATCTATTGCTGTTTCTATAATATCTACAGCTTCATCTGTATTAGCAGTAGAATCAGAGTAATCTTCTACTTTTAAATAGGGAGTTAGGTCTTCACCATTCTGGAATAATACAGATACTAAGCCTGTATTAAATGACTCATATAATTTAAATCCACCATGTGAGAATAGTTCTACCCACCCATATAAGGCTTCTTTGCTATCAAACTCATCTATCGATGGGAATACATCCTTTAAATCTCTGTGTGTGCAATAAACCATGGTTCTCCTAATTTACATATATTATTATTTGCTATACAACTTATTTAAGCTCTACATGAACTAAATCATCGAATGAATTATCTCGTATCTCCCCATCACCATCCCAGTCTCCGCCCCAGCGAATTTCTACATTCATTTGCTTTGCTATACCTCTAAGCATTCCACCCATATAGTGAAAACGCTCTCTATCTTCCCATGCGATAGGATAAGGTGCTAAATCAACTGCTCTACCACTTAAATGTTTAGAGTATTTAGTCTTACTAGCACCTTCAGCAACTAACTGTTCTTGCCTAGCTTCGGTTCGTAGTCCTTCTATTATAGTAACATCCATTACTTTAATAAGTTCATTTAAGACATTTACTAATTCAGGCTTTACCCCTTTTAGTCTTTCCTTAGACCTTCTGCCGAATTTATACATTACTTCTTCTTTTTTTTAGATTTAGGCATTGCTTTTTTCTTTTTAGGCGGTCTGCCTTTTTTACTTCCGTATGTTCCTTTTCCGTATGGCATAATTACCCCTTTCGTTTCTTTATTTTTTTAGTTTTACCATTTGCAGTTCTTGCAAATTTGTGTGTTTTAGTTTCTCTTATTAATGTACCTGAGTAGCGTTTACCACCCCACATCCAACTTACTTTTTTAGCCATTACCACTTTACCTTATTTGCCCAGTAAGCTCCAGACATCTTGCCTTTAGCAATGTTCTTACGATGTCTAGCCTTAAAGGATTTACGTTTTGCTTTCATTTTAGCTGATTCTCCAGCCTTGGGTTTACCAGCAGTCTTTGCACCCTGCTCTCCAAACCTAATCAATTTAACCTTGCCACCTTCTTTAGCTAAAACTACATGAGACTTAGTTGGGTGGCTAGGAGTCCTCTTTGGTTTGTTAAATCCAGCAAGTTTATTTCTAACTAATCTTGGGTCTTTTGGCATTACTTCTTTACTATGCCTTCTATTACATCTGTAACTAAGTCAACACATTTCTCAAAGAAAATCTGTTCTTTCTCTTCACTTACAAATGGAATATCAATTTTTTTATTTATCTTAGTAGCTAACTTTTCTTTAAAGTCATCAGACTGCACGTGTTCAACCATACCATCTGCATACTTTTCTACAATCTCATCTTTTGCTTTATCTATAATTTTTGCTAATATTAATTTGCTCATATTATTTCCTTATGTTGTTTATTTTATACATTAAATATATTATTGTTAATGTTGCTACAATACATTGCAATATAAGGCTTACTTCTGTTAAAGACAAGCCAAAATTCATTAGACTTGCTGTTGATACTTTCATGCTATCCATTAGTGCTTTCCATTTACTCTAGATAAACTGCCTTTGATTTCAGAGACTTGATTATCTAGGTCGTTTATTTCTTTATTAAGTCCATCAAACTTTCTATCAAGTTTATCGTCTGATTGATTCCATCTACTAATTAACTTTATTATCATACCTTCAGTATTTTGTAAAGTTTCACTCTGACCTTTATTCTCCACTTTTAAGTCCTGAAGTGCCTCTGCTTGTTCGTTTCCTCTTTTGTTCATCGAATATACCATAAAAACGAACATAGCACCTACAACACCTATCATACCAGCTTCTGAGTATATTGCCAAAAAATCCATTATTATTTTCTCCGCAGTTCTCTGTTAATAAAATAGTTATGACTAATGTCATCTTCTGTTATTTCTACTTTCTTTTTGGTTTGCCAAAAATATTTAAGGGGTTTATATCTAATGATTTTTTGTACCATGCTTCAAGTTCTTTCATCTCAGCATCATGTTTAGATTCAAGTGCAACAACTCTATCATTAATTGTTCCGTACTCTCTTTCAAGGTCTGTAATTCGTTGTACAACTTGTATGTACGAATAAACAAGTCCACCGACAAGTACAAGCACTTGAAATAACCAGCGTAAATTAATACTGATAATGGCATTATCATCCAAGATTGCCCCTTTGTATGACCTTGCAGTTTTTTGCTCACTCATAACTCCTCAAGGCTTGTAATATTTATGGAAATCTTCTGGGTTTTCTTCATCTACAACGACAAAAATAGGAGACACAATAGCGTTTCCTGTTCCAGAGCCACCTACAATAGCATATAAATATCTGCCTTCTTGATAAGGTGATTTAATTGTATCATTGTCAAACAAGTGTAAGAAGCTAGTGTCACTAAATACAGGCACATAAACACCATTTAGTATTTCATCTGTCTCTATTCTACGATTGCCATTATAATCAATGACTTCGCCTACACTAACTGTACGATGTGGTTGAGATGGGAATTTACCCATACCATTAACTTCTATTTGCTGATTATACCACATCTGAGATGCCTTAACAATCTTTTCAAGATTAGCTTTAGTTTGTTTAGCTTTAGCACCCTCACCAATCCTACTAAAAGCAGGAGCGGAAGTAGTTGCAAGAGTAGCCATGATAGCCATAGTAACTGCAAACTCAGCAAGACTGTTGCCTTTATTATTCAATAGAAGATGTCCACTCTGAACCACCCAATACCGACATCACTTGAGAATGGCTTAGTTTGTCGTAAGAACTAAATACACTTGGGTCATTATCTGCATCATTATCACAAGCAAACTTCAATAGTGCTTTAGAACTATCTCCATCATCTCCATTATTCTTGCGTAAAGTGTCTTTCCCACTCTGTATTGCATTGCCTATTAACGCATTAGATACAGGAATAGCTCCTAATAGCTCTGATTTGCTCATATCCGAGGTATAACTATAACCATAGCTATCCATCCATGTTTTTATCTGTGCGACTGTATTGGAGTCTGTAGGAGCATCTGCTGAATTAATATCAGCTACAGGCACAACTAAGTATGCTCTTGATTTCCAACGACCACTATAGTCATCTGACCATCTATTTGTTTCTTCACTCATAATTTTCCTCTAAGGTGTTGTTGTTGAACGATTAGTATCACCTTTTGCATAGCCATTAGGTTCTGCGTTTGGTGGTGATTTTAAGTCTCCTGTGGCAATACCACTTGGTGTACCATGATTACTATTACCACTTCTATCATATATAGTGCTATCTGTGTCTGCAAGACCTGTAACAGCATCCAATGCTCCAAAAGCGTAGTAACCTTTTAGATTGTCACTATAGCTATCTAATAAATTTGTGTGCCTTCCTGCTGTATATATTGAATTTATTTCTGTGCTACTAAGTGCCTTATTCCAGATAGCAAACTGATTTATACTTCCACTATAAAATCTTTCAGATGTTCCATTAGCATTATTTGCACCTATATATAAATTCTGACTTGTGTCAAAAGCACTAATAGTAACACCTGTAAAATCACCATCATCAGTAGAATCTAATGTCTTATTCTCACCATCAAAATATATAGATACTTGTTTAGCAGTATTATCTAATACGAATACTATATGATGCCAATCATTTTGTCCATTAGATAATAAAACATCATTAGTGGTAGCTGTAAAAATTGTACCACCATCACTTCTGTAAATAAGACTTAATTTTCCTGTACTAACATTTCTAAACTCTAAATAATCAGCACTTGTTCCTTCTGTACCTGCAAAGTTTCTTGTAGAGCCTTGCCCATCATTTGATTCTATCCAAAGTGAAACAGTAAAAGAATCATTAAATGTATGTGAATAACTACTACCTGTGTCCACATACGCATCAGTTCCATCAAAATCCAAGAAGTTATACGCAGAGTTTACTCCTGTGAGAAAGGATTGGTCTGGCAGAACTGAGGAATAGACTAAGTTGCTTGATAGCATCTGTGTCATTGTGCCTGTGTTGCCAAATAATCTTTTTACAGATACATTATCTACAGTACCTGCAAAAGATGCGTGTTTATATAAACCAATACTATCATCAGCACTCCAAGTATTATATAAAGTATAAGTACCACTTGAAGATATAGTAACATAATTCCCACCTATCCCAAAGTACACATATAGATTACTTGCACTAACTGTAACTGTTAATGTTATTTTATAATAAGCATTTTCTACCCCACCTATATCCTGACTTAAGTAACTTGCTGTTCCTGCTACTGCTGTTGCTACACCAGAGCCAATACTCCAACCTGTGCCTTTTGTCCAACTACTATCTGAATCAAATCCACCATTTGTAACTTCCTCTGCTCCAAGAACAGGCTCATTTACATCTATGATGGCAGGGTAAGTATCACTTACTTCTGATTGGATGACTTTTTTAAGAGAAAGATTTGATAAATCATGTTCAACACCGCCAGAAGACCTTGGGTCAATTTGAAAATTTCCTCCTGTGCTTGTAATTTGAAAATATAGCTGATGAGTTCCATCATCATAAGTTGTAAGAACAATAGTATTACTTCCTTCTTTAATTCTTAATTTTGCACTTCCACTTACTGTATTTGACACTTCAAATTGAAATTTATATAAACCTGTACTTGCAAATGGACTATCACCTTCAAGGTCTAATGCTCCTCCACCTGTGTCTGCAAAGTGTGCTTTT
>Ga0208793_1000507_pt1 | contig 26282 bp, 42 predicted proteins | sample 17_taG_FD_184092 | JGI IMG/M metagenome (GOLD analysis project Ga0208793, IMG submission 184092) | Marine viral communities from the Subarctic Pacific Ocean - 17_ETSP_OMZ_AT15314 metaG (SPAdes) (version 2) | ecosystem: Environmental > Aquatic > Marine > Oceanic | place: Pacific Ocean | collected... | reverse complement strand
GTCGCGCGTTACCCGTGAAAGTTGCGCTGCACAAGTACCTTTTTACCTTGCACGCTTGGCACTCCGCTTGGCTGCTGCAAATCTACGACCAAAATTTCTGTTGAATGCACCTTTGGCGAACCGTTGACTGTCCTCATAAAAACTAAACTGCTTCGGCACGTTCAAGCTGCGTTGCTCAAGCAGATACAAACGCTTCAATGGGTAACGCTTCTTCGTGCGGCGTTCCAATATCATCTGCTGACCACCCACCGTCTGTTTAAACGCCTTCGGTCTGTCCAACACTGTGCGTGGTGCATTGCGGTTATACCCTGCACGACCGCGCACTGGTGGTCTGTCTGCGGCTGGTATCGCTATGCTGCGGCCATTAGCGTGCTTCAAGCCACCAACAGCCAGACGTTGCAGATAGTCTTTGTGCATCGCGCCTGTGGGATGGTTCTGCACTATCGACCGCAGTTTCTTCTTTGTCGCGCGGTTGTTACCGCGTATAGGCATCATCGCTGCCTTCATAAACGATTTGTTCTTAGCATCCACATCGCTTGGCCATACACGCTCAATGGTGTTGCGGCGTGTCTCAAACGCTGCATCGTTCAATGCTTGTGACATAGCAAACGGCATCTGGTTCTTGCCAAACGCATCAACAGCTTTGGCAAAAGCTGGCAAGTTGCTTGTGACGTTCACTGACATCGACCCTGCCGCTGCCTGTGCTACTGCCCCGCGATCCACGCCACTGCGCAATGCGCCACTGATCGCCTTACCGACGACCATACGCCCGAAAAATGATAGTGGTGCTGCTAATAACTGTATCGCCATTAGTGTTGCGTTTCCTGTTCCAATTCCAATATCACGACCGTGCCAGACGTATCACGCGCGTCAAATATGATGCCATCGCATTCGGTGCAGTTGATCGTGCCGCTGTTCTCTTCGACACACGCATACGTCTCTGCCTCACAATGCAGACAAATGCAGACCTCTTCGAAGAATAACACATACGACATTTGCAAACCATATCTGCAAAACAAAAGCCGGTCAATGACCGGCTGATGTCTATATTATTGCACATACTACACCCGAATACCGGCTTGCAGTTTGCCAAGATTGTACCAACGGGTCTGATCCTCAGATCGTTGCCGTTCTTTGCTTTTAACGCGGCGATCATATCGTGATATGGCCTCGCTAAATTTCTTTTTGGCCAGCTTATCAGCAGTTAATTCGTAGACAAACCCACCTGTCGTCTTACTGCCATCAACTCTGTTAACCAATCCCACAGCACTCATTCGCGTCAAATGCGCCGACACACTGCTTTTCGTTGCGTCAAACCTATGCAATGCTTGCAACCGATACGCATCACGCATCTTAAAGCGTTGATTTGGGTTTGCGTATTGCTGCCAGAGCATTTCATACAAATCCCAAGCACGCAGTTTCTGTGAATAAGGTTGCACAATTTTCGGTTTAGGTGGGTGCTTGTAACTGCAATCGAAAGCCGGTGCCGTTGTCAGTGGCGGCGGCACGTCAACATTTTCCCGCACGACGACTGGTTTGTTTTCTTTAATGGCCTCGTAATCGATCTCGATGTTTGCTTCGCTATCTATGGCCGCTGCCAAGATTTCTGCCAGCCCCTGCTTATCGCATTTGATTTTGATTAAGTATTTATTCATCACTGATCTCCACTTTCAGTTTCTGGCGGGTCTGTCTTAACATCACCCTGCCCGTTGCACATTTCGCATATCACGCGCTTGCCGGTGTCAATCTCATACCGGCCTTCACCAAAGCAGTTGTCACACGGCTTATAGTGATCCATCACATATGGCGGCACAAAGCCTTTTGGATAAACTGTCATCCAACACGCCTGTCATCAACTACTGTTGACCATTCTGATATTTTATGCGTTCCATTAATACGCTGAAAATATCTATCAATTGGATCGGTTGGATCATCATCCATATTTGCCATATCGTAACTGCCAGCATCAACAAAACGCAAATACAACTCATATTCTTTGTCAGACATATTGATGCGATACCCTTTTTTCAGTCTAGTGATCTTCATTGCACCACCCCCCAGTTGCCAGACATCCACGCCCATATTGTAAATTCCTTGCCCCACACGTCAAACATTAGTGACGCCACGGCCAGCAAAAACACCAGCCCGAATATTTCTTGCCATATACGCATATCAGCCCCCTATGATACTGTGGCCACGATTAATCAGGCACTTGTTTACCATTACCCGCACCTCACTTGGCAAGTGATACCAAGTGGCCGCCTGATCCGCCAATGCCTGACACTCAGCAACGTCACGCTGATAAAGCTGCGCCTTATCTTCGCTGACGCGCAAATCGGCTATTGGGGCGCGACTGGCGCACCCCGATAACACGATTGCTGTTACGACTAGCCAGCGCATTTTAATAACCTAGATTGCGTTCGCCGCAACCTTCGCTATTGCCAAATGACGCATACATCGCGGTGATAACATCCATAAACTTTGGCCAAGCGGCTTGAGACACACCATAATGATCTGGCAAATCCCAATCATCGGCACCGTCAACAAAAACACCTTTTTGCACTAAGCTGGAAATCACACCGCGATAAACGGTCATATCCAAAAACGACAGATTTTTGACACCGATCAACGCATTTGGATGGATGGTATTTTCATCAAGATCGTGTTCGGTTGGCCATTCTGATGATTGCAGTCTGCCCTCACCCAAAAAATCCCAATAATGCTCCAGCAACTGCTTTTCTAACTTTGTAAACATTTTGCAAACTCCCGTTAAACTGACGCTTTTGGATCACTGCTTGTGAACCAGCATTTGTTGCTGTTTTGCCCTTCATTGCAATGAGCAATTCGGATTTCGCCGCCAGTCAGACTATCTGACGAATAATGCAAATCGCGTGTGCCATACCAGCCGGTGTCAAAACAGCCGTGAAAAAAAACATTATGTTCACGCACCCAATTTGCCAGATCCTCATCTGGATGATATGGACTGCAACGAAAAATATTGTTGTATGAATTAGTCATTTTGCAAACTCCCGTTTTGCTGTGATAATTACAAGCCTTACCACTATCATTACCACCTGTCTACACTTTTTACACATCAGCACCGACTTTTTTTAGTTCGGCAATCACATCCGGTCTGTTTTGCTTGTAATATGTACGCAAACCATCACCCATTTCCTGCCATTGCTCTAAGCTGACCATTCTGCGCTGTGGCGGTGTCCATTCAGTAGATTGGCTGTTAAACGCTCTAGAATGCCCACTGACGCGCTTTGTCTTGTTTTTGGCATCTCGCATACACCAGTTGCGCCAAAACGCCTGTACGTCCACATATGCGGCTTTATTGCCGTTTTGCTGATCCCACATTCTGATTGCTTGTAAGACCTCACCGCCATTTAGGCCTTTATCAGCCGCATAGGCCAGATCTTCATCTGATGGCGTCCAATCGCAAACTTTGGTTTTTCTATTTTTATTAATTTTAGTATCTTTTAGTTTATGGTTGTCACTGTGACAGGGGTGGGTAGTCAGACTGACTAGGGTATACTGTGATGATTTACCTGTACGGTGGGTCACTGTGACCAACCCCTCATCAACCAGCTTTTTAATTTTCCGGCGCACTGTCGCTTCGCTTGCACCCGTAAAACGCGACAAATACCCTGCCGATGGCCACGCAATGCCACTATCGGGGTTTGAACAGTTGGCCAGCGCAATAAAAACCAGCTTTTCTAGTGGGTCATCCATCGGCGTTGTAAATGCTATTTTTAACGCTTCAATGCTCATCAATTATCTCCAATGTCAGTGCCGCATAGCCAATGATGTCCAACAGACTGTCAACGTGCTTGCAGTCGCTGTTTGCCAGCCGTGACAGCTTCATTGCGATCATCATCGCCCCAAACTGCTCCGGCGAAATGTCTTTGCCAGCGATCATCGACATCATCTGGCTGGTCTGTGTCCAGTTTTGCCGCAGATCGCCATAGCTTTCGCCACGCTGCTTCAGTATGGCTTGCACATTTTCCAATGCTTTAGAACGGTTCATTTAACACCTCTAACACCTTAAACTGCTCAATCGGCACTTCGGCCATCAACCCATAATCACGCTCAATCCCACGGTCGCGTCTGCCGCCTATAGTCGTCAGGAAATCCACCGCGAAGCTGCAATAACCGACCCGATCCATCCATCGCACGATCAAAAACGTGGGTATGCCGGTTTCAAACGCCACCTGCCGCGCATAAATCATTTTGTGCAAATGTATCAGTGACGTTTTATAGCGGTTCATATTGAACGTGCGGCATTTAATTTCCGCAAACGCAGATATGTTGCCATCACGCAACAGAGCAAAATCAAGCTGACAATATTGTGGCAATTTGACCGGCGTGACCTTCCACTTTTCGGCCACTTTTGACATCGTTATCATTTCCAGCTTCAGGTTTTCACTGGTTTCCATCTCAGCCCCCGTTCGGATCATATGATAAATTGTTTGGATTAAACGGGATGATGTTGTGTTTCTTGCGCGTGTTCTTGCAGTATTCCGCGCGGATCACGCCAAGCGGCTCAACACCATCTTCGATGTGCCGTGGATAAACCCGCACCTCGATGCCGGTTTTGCCTTTAAACAAGTGTATCGTCAGATCTTTAACGTCTATCCAGCTTTCAGCCGACAGCATCGTATAAGTGCGATCACCGATTGTTTGATAGCCATCATCCATTTGCCAAGATCTCCCGCGTGACATAACAGAACGTGTCAATGTCCATTTCACAGGCATATCGCCAATCGTGCTTTTCAGCAATGTCACCGGCCATCACGAAAAACGTCAGATATGTCAACGCTTGAACCGGCACCCTGACCCGCGTCTTTTGTCGATCCAGCCGGTAAAACAAACAAGGCATTTTATCGCCGCCAGCATATTCAGCCGCCGCGCATACCTGATCCCACCACGCACTATCAACCCCCGATTTTCGCCTCTTGCATTCCAGAACAAAAGGAAAATCGCAATCATTAGTGACCAAATCGCCAAGGTGTTTCTCGCGCGTCTGATCCAGTTCACGCACGAATGTGATACCAAGCTGATCATACAATTCTTTTGCGATTTCATATTCATAGCCCTTGCCTTTATTACGGCTTTTCAATCCAGACATCGCTGCCCCCGTTTAAGTGGTTTCGCACATCATTGCCGAAATCGATTAAATCTGTAAAGCGGAAATTTAAGTGTTGCAAAATGTGACTGCGTGGAATACGGTTGCGGAATGAAACGGGAAATCGGAAAAGAGTGGCGTGACGCTGACCTGACACACCTTTCTGTCAGCCAGCTAAATCGCACGCCTGCATATTGGATTTACGCATATTTGTATCTGCGTGATGACCGCAAAAACATAACTGTCGGGGAAAACGCCGCAGTCGGCACAGCAGTGCATAACGGCTTGCAGTCAATCGTCTGCCACGGTCAGGATATCACTGATCAGATCTTAGCAGCACAGATTGCGTTTGATTTCCACGATGCTAATCAGGATGCCGCAAAGCGCGAAAAATATCGTGACTGCATACCGGATATGATCCGCAACGGCATCGACATATTGACCGAATACGGCTTTACCGGCGCGGTTGATGAAGAACGCATTGAAACGTGGCTTGATGGCGTCAACGTGCCGCTGATCGGCTTTGTTGACCTATTGGTGCCGGATACGATGTTTTGTGAAATAAAGACCAAAGCACCGCGCAAAACAAAGCTGCTGAAAGATGGCACGCAGGGTTGGGCGAAAGCGACCCTGCCAAAAGCACCGGAAAAAGCGCACGTTGCACAGGCAGCGATCTACAATTACGCGCTGCAAGTGACGCCATCGATCTGCTATGTGACCGATCACGATGCGGTGATGTTTACGCCATTTAATTGTGACGAATTGAAAGCTGACGCACTGGCGTATGCTGTTGAAGATATGCGGCAAAAGGCATTGATCCGGCAGAACCTGTTGCGGGTCAGCACCGATCCGAAAGTGCTGGCCAGTTTTACTGATCCAGATTGGGGTCATATGTATCAGTGGAAAATTGAAACCGAATATTTAGAAAAGGCGAAAAAACTATGGAAGCTGTAAAACTTGACAAAGCATTGAGTGATTTCCGCAATGCGGCAACGCTTGGCAAATCTGGCAAAAACCCGATGTTCAAAAGCCAATACAGCACGCTTGGTGATGTGCTATCTGCGCTGAATAAAATATCTGAATATGGTTTAGCGTTTAAGCAGTATTTCAGTGATGATTGTTTGGTCACAACTGTGTCGCACATCGAAACCGGCGAAAAGTTTGACAGTGCCATACCGATCCGGCCAGAAAAGAACACACCGCAGTCATACATCAGTTGCGTGACGTATTTGCGCCGCGCCAGTTTAATGACGATGTTCGGATTGAATGCCGATGATGATGATGGTAACTTGGCAAGTGGCAGTGGCGCGGCCTCCTCCCGTCCGCAGCCTATGCCAAAGGCACCGGCAGTCGCTCCCACTTCGGCTGTCGGTGCCGCCTTCCCAAACATCGAAAAAGAATTGCAGCAATGCAATAATGCGCGTGATGTCAACGCGCTTTACACCAATCTGGTGCGTGCGCGTGACGTGACGCCAGATGAAATTGAAAAAATGCGTATTAGAAAAGAGGAATTAAAATGAACGATTATGATGATACAAATCGGGGCGCGATCTTCAAAAACGACAAAACATCTGACAATCAGCCAGACTATACCGGCAAGATCAATGTCGATGGCGTGGAAAAGCGAATTGCGTTGTGGATACGCGAAAGCGCAAAAGGCACCAAATATATGTCAGCAGCTATCAGCGATCCACAGCCGCCGCAAAGCCAGCCACAAAGCCAGCCGCAGTCGCAGCCGGTAACATTGGCACAAGCTGTCGATGATGCGATCCCGTTCTAAAAAACCAACGCGCCGGATGCCACGCCTTGAGCGTTGCATCTGGTGTGAAAAAGATGTGGATCTAAACGGCAACGATTGGGTCTGTGATGGCAGCAAACAAGTGCTGCACGTTGACTGCTTTAATGACAGGTTAGGGATTATAAATGCAAATCGACAAAAACATACCGCTGCCACCTAAACGGCACGCGATCAGATCAAAAGCTGTGGCTTTTGTTGATACGATGGAAGCGGGTGATAGCGTGCTTTTTGATGACGTGTTGGATGCCAACAGACTGCGTGACGCACTGCGTTATCGCGGCATCAAAACGTCAATGCGTAAAGGTGACGATGGGGTGCGGGTATGGCGTCTGTCATAAAGGTGCCGACCAAAGATGAAATCAAAGCTGCTTTGGAAATCCCAAAAGCAACCCCGCCACTTGACCGGCTAGGTCGGCGCAACACAGCAACCACGCCAAAAGCGTTGCTGATCGAACGTGTAAAAAGAGAGCAGTGCTAACTGCTCTTTTTCTTATTTTGGAAACTTTCCAGCGCACCCGCACCAAAGTAAAAGCCCAGAATAATCATCATCGCATAATTGATGCTGAATTGTTCCATTACTTGCGTCACCGCATTCGGGTCGCCGGTTCCAGCAATCGTCATTGTCAGCACAATGATGTAACTGGCCAAAAACGTAAACCCAAACATCAACGCCAGATAGCGTTGCGCCAGCTTAAATGGTGCATAGGCATTCATAAGATCGATGCGTGCTTTGCTCTTTGCCGCAATCTCTTCTTCGGTGCTTGTGTGCATATCATCGATCAGCTTCATACCCTGCTTCACGACATCGCCAGATCCCAAAATTTTACCTAATACTGCAAGCATCTTAATAACTCCAAACATTCGGGCGCGGTGCGCCGCCAAACGTGTCTAAATGCAAAAACCTTGCACTGCCCTTTTGCGCCACGCCGATGCCAGTAAAGCCCATTTGAAACGCCAGCCGCATCAGTTCGTGCGCCTGTTGCCCATTGCACGCTATATCGACCGCACAGCCCCGCGTATGCACTGACAGTTTGCCGGTCGGCTTGCTGGCTTCGATGCTGTGCTTCGGGCTGCGATAGCCGCTGGTGACGGTCATTGGCTGACCATACACATCACGCAGTTCTTGCAGCTTTGCCATAAACGATGCCGACATATTGCATTCGCCGGTTTCGCTGCACGCAAATTCGTCTTTGCTAAAATTAGGATACTTTTCCCAGTCCATTCAAATGCCTCATTTCCATAATGACATCAACCGCGTGATGCCAGCTATCAGCTTCGTTTTCAGCCGTAAACCGTGTCGGTGACACCCGTTTGGTTTTGTGTTGTAACAACGATGTGACGGGCATAAACAAGCAGCGTCTTGTGTCGGGCTTAACCAAAGCGACAATGTCATAATCCTCAATCGTTGCAGGACGTTTTTTGCCGCCCAAACCAAGCTGAAAATGGTGAGACGGGTGTTTACGCCTACCAGATACATATGCGTTCGCAGATTTAACTTGAATGCGTAAAAAGATCTCATCATCAAAAGCCAGTAAATCAATGGATGTTTGTTGACACATAGACACCCGCCACCCCAGTGACAAAATGGCACTGGCCGCGATATGCTCTCCGATCAAGCCCAGTGTCACCGACAATTACATCGCCATAATTAGCCAAACAATACCGCCAAGTGTCAGTGCAATAAGCCCTGCAATCAACCCCCAAATAATTAAATCATCGATAAACTGTTGTCGGGCAATTTCTTCTTCTTTTTTGCGTTTTCTGATTTCGCCTTGTAGCCTGATGATCTGTTGCCAAGCGTTCATCCCATAATGCCCGATCACGAAATTGCGTAATTCATTTTCCATCTGTTGTGCTTTTTTAAGCGCAGCGAAACTCTCTAATGCCTCTTCTTCAACAGATCCGAAGCGACGTGATTTAGCTATGCCGTGTGATGTTTTGATGTTTTGGATAGCACCCATCCAGCGGCCAAGATCGCCAGACATACTTTCGATCTCTTTACCGGCTGCAATGCCTTTTTTTAGCAGATTAAAACTGGTCGTGGCGGCTGCTAATAATGTGACGGGATCCATTTTGCCACCTCGATGTCATAGTTACTCCCGTACTAAATAAATCACCCAGATCAGCATAAACGTCTGGATCAGATCGATCATAGGTATCTGTATCATTTACGTTGCCTCATTCGCCATAAACGCCAAAACACTAGCACCATTGCACCAAAAGCTGCGGCCATACCAAACCAGCTTTCGAGGGCGTCAACCCACATTGGCGCGGATAAGCCGGTGACTACTGTCGCAACGTCAATTTGGGTATCGTTGTCCATTAGGCATATGGGCTTGTGCCGCAACAAGCTGGCCAAGCTGCCTTTAGTTCTGCAATTGTTGTTGCACTGTCACCGGCAGTCGGTGCATCGCGCAGTGCTTGCTTGTCAGCCACAATCTGTGTGGTAGTTGCGCCAGTCTCTTGCGCTTTCATAAAATCAGTGTCCAGCGCGGCAAGCAATGGTGTGCGTGCTTCGCGGATCTTGTCAGCAAAGATAGCTTTGGCACCATCCAGATCTTCAGTGATCACAGAACCGCTTAACACCCACGCGCCACGAAAATCGCGGCTTGCTGGCACTGTTGCAGTGCTTGCATCGATTTGGTTGCCATCGCGGTCAACAATGTAAGTTGTTACAGGCATTTTAGTCCCCTATGCGGCCAGTTTGTCAGTAGTTAAATCATCTTTAATTTTCCACGCATTACGCCATTCGCGCGTGCTTGGCAGTTGATCTTTGTGGCATATTACCATTTTGGGCTTGTTACCGCTATCCCACGTCTGCCAAATGTGTTGCGGTATGTCTTTCATTATCAAATATTCAATGCACTGTTCCATTGTGCCAGCTTCAATCGGCTGTGTTTCGTGCAGTAAATAACCGCGTGTGTGCTTTTTGAAATCTGGTTGTGCTTCATCTTTTGCTAGTTCCCAGTAAACCCAGACCGGCGGCAATATCCCGCCCTGCAAAAAAGCAGAGCAAAAGTTCGGGTCTGGCACAAGCACCTTGGCGCACTCATCAATGCTGTCTTCATAAACAACACGATAGTCTGACTGCACACCGTCTAGGTTTTCCTTTGCCCAGCACAGACGGTCAAACAAGTGTGTGCCTTGAAACTCTGGTGTGTTCATCAGGCAAGTTCCCCAATAGCAATATAAGAAATTGGTGCGTCCAAATAAGCAGTTCTATAAATACGAATATCATCTTTTGATGAAGTAGTGCTAGTCATATGCGTGGTAACAGATGCGCCAACATATATACCTGTTACAGTTCCGATTGCTGTATATCCATCATTTGCGAAAGCATTTGTAAAATTGATGTCTGCATCTCCTAAACCTTCGTCAGTAATTGATGAGATTAGGAAAGAACTTTGATTTGAAGTAGCACCTGTGGCAAGAACATTAGATTTGATATGCGCTTTAGGAATAGATTCCACAAGATGATTTGTATCAACCGCCCCTGCGGTGCTGTGTTCCAGCGTATCTGCTACAATTTTACCAGCCATTATGCTAAATCTCCGTGGATACTACAATAAAAACTCGATGGGTCTGTTAAAACCGTGCTAGATTCATAAAATCTAATATCTGCCTGTGATGCCGAATTAATAATTACGTTTTGAGACGCATCAACATTAGCAGATTGGTGTGTGTTTAAATTGATTGCGTAGCTGGCGATGTCAAAAGAATGAGCCACGTTTATAATCACCCACCCAGTTCCGCTATCTACTAAACTGCTAACAGCAAAACTGTTGCTGTCAGATGGTGTGCCGCCACTATATGTGCCACGAATCCACGCCTTCGCCAACCCCTGTTCCAGAGACTGCGTAGCAGTAGCACCAACCGTCACAGTGATGTCATTAGCAGTGGTCTTGCCTGTGAGGGTATCTACTTTGATTTCAGACATCAGGCTAAGTCTCCGTGTATTGTTACTGAACAACCCGTAGCATCAGAGTTTGCATTGGAATCATTTCTTGTCAAACCTTGCATATAAGATGCTGTGGCAACTTCTCTTGTCAAAACTCGTCTTGCTCCTGAACGGGTAGCTGAAGTTGCGACATAATTAACGGAAGAAAAGCTGTTGATAAAATTAATATCAAAATCACCTGCACCATTATCGTCCATTGAACTTACGCCAAAAGATGTATCAATGCCTGTAGTGCCACCAGTTCCAGACAAGTCTGCCATATCCCAAAGAGAATAAACCTTCGCCGCACTCTGCTTAGTCAGCGTGACTGGACTGGTGCCATCACTTGCTGTGATTGTGTCTGCTCTTAACTCGCTCATTTACGCCACCACCAAGTTGCCGTTGACTGTCAGCGTTACGCCGGTCGCCACTGTTAAGCTGAAAAACGCGCCAGCATTGTCACCAGCCGCAATCGTCACATCTGTGTCAAGCTGTTGTTCGTGGACGCGAAAAATGTCGCCCTTGCCATTGGTCGTGTCGCCAGTTGCGCCATTCTCGCCATCAAAATAACCAGCACCGCCACCAGCCGCTGTTTCTGCTGTATCTGCAACTTGATCAAATAAAAACAAGGTGATCCACGCATCATCATTTGCGTTTCTCATTTTCAATTCATCGTTGCCGGTGTCATACCAAAGCTGATATGCGTATGTGCTTGTCGGCGCGGTTGCACCGGCATTTGTGCTAACAACAGCCGCCAGCGCATTATTTATATCTGTGCGCGTGTTCGGAAACGTCTGATTGTCTATTACATAATCGTGCTGTGCCATTTAGAACCCCGTTGCAACGTAATCAAACAGCCGGTCAACACCTGTGTCGCTGCTATCATAAAAATTGATAGTGAAGCCGGTTGCTGATTTACTTGTTATAGCATAATAGTCGCCGCTTTGCATATCCCCGACCGATATAGACACCGCCAGCAGCGTTTTAAATGGTGTTGTGAACGTGATTGCTTTTGCACCAGTTCCAGACTGTATATCATTGTCGCTTTCAGTGCGGGTCGGTAGCTGCACAGATGCCTCTAACTCTTCAATGGCTGGCGTTTCATCGCTCTCATCTGTTGATAGTTCAGCCTTAAACCGCAAAGCGCGTGCGGTGTAACTGCCAACAATGAATGGCCGGTATGCTGTCCAAGTTGGCGATCCAGCCGGATCATCTGTGGTCGTGCTAACAAATAGGTCAACGTCTGTTGCACCGCTTGTCGGCGTGCCGCCGTGTTGTGATAGTTGTGACACCTTTAGATTTGCATTGACTGTGCCGGTATATGTCGCGGTCAAATCGATATAATTAGCAAAATCATATGTGCCGGTTGATGCAACAAACCCGCCACCGCCATCAAACAAGCCAGTGGCATCATCAAAATTGCCGGTTGCACTATCAAACAAAATGCTGGTGTCTAGCTGTAACTTATCATTAACGACCACAACATCTGTTTTTGTGCCAGCAAATGCGGTTTGCTCAACGACCTCATCAACAAAATTAAAGCCAGCAATCGCATCAACAAGTGCCACACTGCTTGCCGCGTTCTGTGACACTTTGCCAAATTTGTCGACTGCCTTACAGAAATATGTGCCAGTCATTGCTGGTACTGTCACGCTGTTTGCAGGTCGTGACACCTTTTTAACAATGGCGCGGGTGTTGTTGTATGTTGCGCCGGTCGTCAGCGGTGAATGCCGAATGATGTAATGCGACAGATCATCATCTGTAACCGGCGTCCACGTCAGATCGGCTTGCTGGCCAACGATATTGACGCTGAAATTGGTGACATCAGATGGATCAGTGGCTTTGCCCGTGACTGTATGTTGCACATCAGTAAATGGTGATCTGGCAAGCGTTCCAATACCGCGCACGCGAATATCATAAACTGTGTTGGTTTTAACATTAGGTATTGTAAAAGTGCCGCTGGATGAATAGCCAACAGATATATATGTGCTATCTGTGCTTTCTTTATATTCAGCTTCAAAATTAACCGTCAGTGGATTTGTGCTTGATGCCGTGACTGTAATGACTGACACTGGCTGCTGATTAACCAAATCAATATCTTCAGATGTTGTCACCGTAGGAGCGGGCAGCGTGAACGGGTCTGGCAAGTTTGTATTGTCAAACGCAAATGTTTGTTCTTCGGCATCCCAATCAAACACCGCGCTGTTTAGTTCACGCAATGTCAAATCGACACCGATGACCGGCTGATCATTCGCACCAACATCAACCGCTAACGACCATTCGCTGACCTCAAACACCTTGCTACTAAAACCAAGCCGGTCATTTGTCACCATAACTGTGTCACCGACCGACAGCTTGAATGCTGATATGGTGCAAGGCATTGTCATTGTGATCTGTTGCCGGTTGCGGAAAAGCGCAATCTTTGCCAAGCGTTGCGCCATAGCTGGATCAGTCGTAAATGGCAGATCATAATCTAAAAACTTGGTTTCGCCGCCATCTTCGGTGACAAACGCGCTTGAAATATATGCAGGATAATCAGTTGGCGTGTAAAACCGGCCATCCGCACTTGTTGATGCCGGTGCAAACACACCTTTTACCGCATTGTAGTTGTCGCGTGCGCTGCGCCGCGTTTGCAGGGATATAGCCCCGCGCAAATCATTTTCATCAAGCGTAATTGTTGGCGCAACATATTTGGCGACCTTCAAATAAAATTTTCCGTTTGCGAAATGAATAGTGCCGCCGCAACTTGTCAAAAGCTGTTCTAATACCTGTTTCGGGCTTTGATTGGTGTTGAAGCTGCCGTGTATTTCATAACGATTTTGCGTGCCGCCGCCGGATAACGTTATCTGTTCATCACAAATGTCAGCCGCAGTTTCAAAGCTATCATCATCGATTTCTGTGCTATCCGCACCAAACCCATATGTGTCATTAGTCAGATAGTCGCGTATTGCCAACGCAGGGTTTGATGAAAAAGCAGTTGTACCATCGCGCGGGTCATACAGCTTTTTGCCAGATACTTGCATTGACACATTTGGCAAGCCGGTCGGGAACACATCGCGGTCATATTCAAATCTGACATAGACTGATGCAATACCTTGCAGCCGATGGTTGCTTGTCCATTTGCTGCTTGCTGATACCAGATCGCTATATGCGGTTTGCGTTGTTGTGCCAGTCTTTTTAGCTATTTTGACCTTGTTTCCATTATAGGGTGCCGTAATGACCGCGCCAAGCGTTTCACCGGCAGATGGCGCAGATACAAACTTTTCATTTAAATAAAATCTGCCGTGGCTTTCTATTTCGTGCGACGCAACCGCCAGAACCATATGCAAAAATTTGTCATCGTTTGTGGTTTCAATAAACACAATGGTGCCACCAACACGAACAGTGCCATAAATGACATTCCGTGGCTGTACTGGCTGTTTAATGTTTTGTGTGCGCTTTATGCCGTTTTGTTGAAAATCGCCAAGCGAATACGAATAACTTGGTATTTCTGGCTTCGGTGCCAGTGCTTGGCTGGCAACACTAAGCGCAGCGGTCGCTGCTGCCGAAACGCCAAATGCTTGCAATGCAGTCAGCCCAAGTATTGTGCCGCCTGTTGCATAGGTCAGGCCAACTGTTGCCGCCGCAGTGATCAGCGTCACGGGGTTTGTTATTGCTTTCACGAAACTTTTAAAAAAGCTCATCTAACTGCCCCAAGTGATCTGTTTATCTTGCAAGCTGGCGACCATTTCCAAACCCTTGTCGCTTGGGTAATCAATTTTTTGATCTTCGCTTGTGTAACGTCTAGTCCGGCTGCGATCTAAATCAATCAATCTACTTTCTGCGCTGACGTTGATGTTAGCTGTTGCGCCAGCATCTTCGATGGTCATCACATCCATACGACCGCTGAACATTGTATATGGTGTGTCTATGATCGCACCGCTGTCATTCAAAAAGCCAAAAAACACTTTTAACGATCTGCCTTGATAGTTTTCTGACAACGCGGCAGATACCAAACTACTGTCTAAACCAGATAACGTAATATTCACGCCATTAGCTTGCACTTGGCTTGTCTCTGCAATTTCGCTTAAATTAAGATAACTGGCAGACCCCACATATGTTTCACTGTCAATCGTGATGTCACCGTAGCCATTCCAGACCGTAACAAGACCGCCATCAAAATCCATACGCACAGCAAAAAACGGCTGAACTTCACCAGCCGCCAATTCAGCTTCAAAGTTAGTGCCAATCGATCTAGCCATTTACAACGCCTCAACTGCACCGAATGCCATTGAATAGAAACCGGCTGTGTCAATATTCCAATTGTGCGTGGGTGTTGATAACCGAAAAACGCCTTTTGCATCAGTGACGACAACTGTTGCGCCATCAGCCGGTGACGACCGCAGATCAGGCCAAATCGTCAATGTAGCTTCACCAGATGCGTTGCTGTTGACATCATCTAGCACTTTGTAAAGCTGTGCAGTGCCGCTGCTACCTAGTTGAATATAATCACCCGCCAGCAGATAGCCTGTGGCAGACGCTGGAAGCCCGTCTATGGCCAGTTCGTCACCTGTCTGGCTTGCACCGTTCACGACCGGCGTGCCAGCCGCTGACGCCGCACTGCCGCGCGGTGTTGCGGCATTCGGATCGCCAAGCAAAAACGTGCCAAACCCGCCATATTGCTTCATAAAAAATGTGATCCATTGTTCGGCATCTGCGCGTTTCATTAGTGGCAAATTTATGTCAGCTTCCCAGCGTTGACCTTGGTGGCGGTAAACCGTTAGCTTATAATTGTATGGTGATGTCGTAACGCCAACAGTGTTGACTGCGGTCAGACTGACTGTGGCTACGTTTGTGTTTGTTGGGGTCGATAGTGGGTAAGTGATCGCCATAATTACACCCCAAATGCCGCGCTAAATGAACCGCCGCGCCGCTTTGCGTCCAATACCGCGCCTTTCGCTGCTTGTGCGATTTGCGGCAACATATTCGTCATTTCCGCACGCACCGTCTGTTGCACGCCGGTCGATACATTAATGTTTTGATTTATTGTAACACCGCCGCCAATCTGGTTGTTTGGCACGATGCTTCCAGACTGGTTCGGCACAAACAATTCGCGGCCACGTTCGCCGACCATATAAGGCGTGTTTTTATTGACCTGACCGCCCATTGCGCGGGGTGCAGGGTAATACACACCAGCAGTGCCAGCACCGCCGCTGATGCCCCCGCCGCCGCCAAATATACCGCCAAATACACCACCAAGCGCACCAGCTAAAACGCCGGTCACTTGTTGCTGTATTGCCATCCTGATCATATCGCTGATGATGCTTGCAGCCATAGATTTAAACGCATCTTTGACCGATGTTGTGCCTTGTATGACGCCAAGCAAACTGTCCTCAAGCCGGTTAAGACCTCGCACCGCCATATTGTCTAACTGTTGCGTTGTGTTGCGTGCTGCTTGTGCATATTGCTGCAAGCCGGTTTTAGATTTGTTCACAGTAAATGAAACGCCGGTTGCGCTTGCTTGCACCCGCTGAAACCCGTTTGCCAGATTTTGTATCGGCTGGCTTGCACTATTAGCTGTGTTGATGATGGCTTTAATATTACCGTCAGCGTCCATCACAGCTTTGCCAGCGTTTTCCATATTGAACACGATGCGATCAATATCTTTTTCTAGCTTTTCTCCAAATGTAAATTTGTCCATCTCAACGCCAACGGTCTTGGCCAGATCGACAATGCTATTAAGAAAATCACGCAGCTTGCCAATAGCCGCGCTGATGACCTTCAACAAATTTACGATGATAAATTCAGATATTTTAGCTAATGCTGGCAAAAATGTTGCGGTGATTTGATTGCCGATAGATTTTAAAACTTGACCTAATTTGTCGAAATTATCATTTGCTGTTTCAACGGCTGCGGCTTGGTTTTCGGTCAGTTCTATTGTGACCGCATTAAACTGTTCGCGCAGCTTGTTTACTTCTTCACTGCCGTTTTGCAATGTGTTGATCAGGTTGACACCAGACCGGCCAAACAAATCAAACGCAACCCGCACGCGGTCAGCGGGGCTTTCGATCTCTTTCAACCTGTCAGCGACCGTGTTCAGCAATTCATTTGTCGGTCGCAGATTACCGGCGGCATCAGTCACGCTAATACCCAACGCCTCAAACGACCGCAAACCAGTGCCGATGCCGGTGCTGGCTTCAGAAATAGACCGATTGAAGCGTGTCAGACCTTTTTCAAGTTCTTCGGCTGACGCACCCGTCTGGCTGGCGGCAAATTGTAACGATTGCAGTTCATTGACGGTAAGACCCAAACGGCTTGACGCTTTCGCTAGGTCGTCAATCTGACCAGCCATAATCTTCAGACCGGCGCCGACGCCAAGTGCCACCAATGCGCCTTGCACGCTCATTATAGAGCGTCTGACGCGGCCTAGTCCGGCAGCAACTTTGCCAAATGCACGCTGCGTTTTGTCAATGGCCGTAATTTTAAATCTAAGATTTTGATCGGCCATCGTCTGTCACCTTAAAATAAGCAAACCACTCATTTAATTCACTTAGGGTCAGATCTTCGATTTCACCCTGTGTTTTGTGCAAACGATCCGCCAAGGCCATCATATTTAGCCGCAGCGGATCTTGCTTTAGTTTTTTTCAGCGTCCTCGACAGTATCAACATCGCCAAACATCTTACCAGCAATGTCACTAATCAGCGTCACACTCTCTTTCATAAGATACATTTTATCTTCAAGTGTGAATAGACGCTTGCCATCAACATCTTCAGCTTTTGCAATAATCAGATCAATCATACCCGTGATCGTCATATTGTTTAGAAAATCTTTGTGTTTTCTTTGCAGCTTGTCGATGTCTCCGGCGGTAATGGGCGCACAGTATATGATCAACGCATTGTCATCTTCGCCCCACTCAACAACTTCGATCTGTTTACGCTGCAACGCACGCCGCGCTGCGATCTGTTCTCCCAAGCCCATTATTTACCTCATCAAGTTACGGTTGTTTCAGTCAGACCGCCGGTGCCTTGAAAACTGTATGTGGCAGTCACGATACCGTCAGATGATACGCCAACAGACCGGCTGGTGACAATAGCTGAACCGGTCAGCTTGTGGTCGCCCGATGTATTGCCTTCCATCTGCAAGTTCAGTGTGATGCTTGAACCGGCTGTGCAGTTATTGTGCGCGGTGTCGGTGTCATCAAAATAGGTTTCAACGCTGCCGCTGAAATCGGTGAATGATGCTTTGTATGTTTTAGCAGTATCACCCATCGCTGTATCTTCGATTGTGTCTGCGGTTTCATCTACAGAAAAGCTGATCACTTCAGCCATAGCGTCTGTGCCGATAAGAACGACACCCTCGTTGCCTTTAAAAGTTGCCATCGGTTTGTCTCCTTAAGCGGCAGTTTCAACGTCATTTTCAACGGTGCGATATTCGACCGTTACAGTAAACCGACCCACGGCTACCGGCTGTTCGCCATCACCCGCAAAATCAGCTTCAAACGCGGTGATCTGTGCATCTTTAGCCACACCACCAAGCGTTATATCTGCGGCAATGGCCTCTTCGACCTCAACCGCTATAGTGTCAAGCGTGTTGTCATAGTTCGACACGCCTTTAACGTATGCTTCAACAGCAACGTCCAAAACCCTGTTCACAGAACGTGGCAAGCCGATTGTATCATATTCGCTTGCTTCGCTCTTTGTGTATATGCACAAAGCTGGCAGGTTTGTTTCCTCAAGCGGGAATATCCGGCTGCGGAATACATTGCTGCCCGTTGTTGCCAACCCTGTCAGCGTGGTCACGATGTCATCGCGTATCTGTTGCCTAACGTGGGTCATTGTTTCTCTAATACCAGCGTGGTCATACCAGTGCCGTCATCTTGCACAATCCGCATCGTATAGGCCACCGCACTGATCGTGATAGTGTCGCCTTCAGCGGCTGTGGATACATCTGCGGTGCGGCAAACAAAGCGTGGCTGTTGTAGGGCAAACCCAACACCGCCACCAGCGTCAACCTCGACAAAATCATTGTCAAATATGCCATTCACTGTGCCGCCGTCATAAGTAGCAGCAACGCCAAAATCATCAACGCCAATAAATATGGCACGATCATCTGCGCTTTCAACCGCCATCAATCATCATCCTGATCAGCTATTTTAGCTGTTTTGGCTATTTTAGCTGACCACTGTTTTGCATATCCGCGATCAATCAGCTTTTGCGCTTCATCTTCACGCACATCGTGATCTTCACCGGCCAGCATTATGCCTACAGACCCAGCTTGGCAGTCTTTGATCACTGTGATTTTCATATATCTATTTGGCATTTTTCTTTGTGTTCCGCTTGACTAGGCTGCTGGCTGATTTCTTTGTCAAACCTACAGCGCGATCAGTGATACCAACTTTATCTTCGTAAACCTCAACGCGGCCAGTGTTCACCAGATCAAGGCCAATATTATCTTCGACCTCAACAATATCACCGATGTTATATGACACGCCTTTGATCAGAATGTTTCTTTTGCATTTAATCTTCATCAAAATCCCCTATGGGTAAAACGGGGCAGCCGAAGCCGCCCCGTCATTTGATTTATGATGCGTCGATGTCCAAGCACGCTGCGAATGATTGCGCGTGACGTACAGCAACGTCCATTTCCTGCATTACGCGGATGCGTACTGCGCCGGTTGAACCGGCTGTGTATGGATCGACCAACACGTCTGGTGTTGAGAAGAAACCAAGCATCAGTTGGCTAAAGTCACCGAAGATCATAGCAGATGCTGGATCAAGTGTGCCTTTGGTCAGATCTGATGGCACGTTGTTGGTTACAGCCAGTCTGTATCCATAGAGGCTGTCCCAAGGTGCATCCAGCAACATTACGCTATCTGTTGACGCAACCTTTGATGTTGATGCCATATGGCTCTTCACCTTCGGGTTTGTCAGATAGGCAAGTGTGTTGCCGTTGATCGCTGCGTTGTCAACTTCAACTTCTTTCACTAGGCTTGTAATCGCTGCCCAAGTAAGATCGCCACCGTTTGTGCCGATTGCAACAGAACCAATACCAGATGTGCCGGTGATGCCGGTTGGCTCATTTGAGCCGCCGCCCTCGATGGCAACATCTTCAACTTTTTGTGCAATCGCGTTTAACAGATCGTCACGAACGATTTGCTCAACTGATGGATCGGATTGAACCATTAACAGACGTGATACATCTGTGAATGCGCCAAGTGATTTTGGTGACATTGTGATCTGGCTGAATACAGCGTTGACCTCAGATGTTGCGCCATTCTCCGCCACGAAACCGGCTGAAACGCCAGTTGCCAGCTTTGGAATAGCCACATCGCCGCGCAGACCTGTCATAAAGCGTGCGCCAAGTTCGCTGAACACTAAGCGTGCGCGAAGCGCGTCAACAAACTGATCGCCAAGGTGATCGGTTGGCCGCAGGAAACCACCGGCACTGTCTGTGCCAACAGTCAGATCACGCTTGCCGCCCCAGAATGTATCTGGCGCATAAAAGCCGCGTGCTTCACGTCCGGTGCGCTTTGCGATTTCTTCAGAAACCTCACGCTCCAAACCTTGCAGACCTGAACCATTTACCAAGCCGCGAACAGCTTTGATGAATGAATAGTCACGCTCTTCTTTAGCTGACATATCAACCGCACCGGCTGACTGCTCAAGTGGCTTGCCTTCGCCAATGGCGTCCAGCAGTGTTGCGCGGAATTGTGCAACAGACTGACCCGCACCGATGGCCTCATCAGCCAGATCGCGGCGGTTGTGCTTCACAGCAAGATTGATGATCTCGCTGGCATTCTTTTGGAAATCGCGCTTGGCTGCTTCGGCGGCTGCTTCGCGGATTTCGTTTTGATCAATTTCTGACATTTTTGGTGTCTCCTTATCTTTGATCACTGGTTCAACATTAGCACTGCGATTAACGCCCACACCGGCATCGGCTGGCACGCTCACAATGCTTGCTTCATATGGAATCCACGAAGAGATGCCGACCGTCCCGTCAGATCTCTTATCTTCCATTTGACGTATCTGATAGCCAATAGACACATTGGATCGGATACCGTCTTTGACATCATCATACACTTCTCTTGCAAGCGCACCTTTTCCAAAGCGCACAACTGCCCGTAGTCTGCGGTCAGCTTCATCAAGGTAAGTGCGTTCGACAACGCCAATCTGTTTTGTCATATCGTGATCTAACAGCAATGGCGCGTGGCCGCTGTTCATCCGTGACAAATCCACTGCTTCGCGGTTATGCCGCAAAACCTCATAACCGAATGACCGTTCAACTGGTTCTTCGGATGACAGTGACATACGCACGCGGCGGTCATCTTCATCAACCATTTCACCAGCAGCGGCGCGAAATACTAACTCGCCACGATCAAAGCGTTCCATTTCATCATCTTCATCATAGCCGGTTGTCTCAGTGATAGGCGCGTCTGATTTGCCAAACACGATTGTCACTGTGTCTTCGGTCTCTGTGATGTTTTGTATGTGTCTATCCATTGCTTTATCTCCGCCATCAAGATACCTCAAAGCACTGATCTTGGTCAATGTGCTAAACTTGTGACCAACAAGCCGGTCGGTGCCTTCATAGCCTTCATCTGTGCTTTGATATATGCGGATCAACGCCGCCGGATCATCTGGCGTGCCGGTTATTGTAAAATCACTATCTGGCACGTTGATCGATCCATCACGCTCAATGCGTTCAATCTCGCCGCGTGCAGTGCCGCCGGATGACCCCCACGACACAAAATCACCAACTGAAAGCGCATCTGGTGCAGCGCGTTCGCCTTCATCAATACGATCTAAAGCCATATCTTTTGCCCTTGCCCAAGTTTGTCCGGCGTCACCGCCCCACGCTGCCCAAGCAACGCGACCTTTTGACGGGTAACCATCTTCACCGGCACTAAAACCCTCAGCTTGTTTGTCAACTTCGTGCCGACTAAAAAAGCTGTGCATCCGGCGCACTATATCAGCAGACAATTCCTGCCGATTTACTAATTGATTGGCACGCGCGACCGCAACCGCTGTGCCACCTTGTTCACCTTCTTCGCGCCATTTCTTGAATTTACGCGCTTCGGCGGCCATACCTTCGGTCGGCTTCAAGTTGATTTCAACGCCTTTATATGTCGCCATCTTCTTCACGCCCTACATCGATTGATGGCTGTGCCGGTAACTTGGCACCAAATGGCTGAAACGCTGTGTCGATGCCATAACGGTCGGCCAGTTCGCTTTCGCGGTTGATCTGTTCAAATATTTCTTCAGTATCGCGGCCATATTGACTATGCACATCTTGCAAGCTGACGATGCCGTTGTTTAGTGCAGTGACGCTGGCGTTGATTTCTTTTTGCGGGTCAACCCACGCAAAACCGCGTGGCCGGTATATAACCTGATCAGCAAACAGATCATATTTACCCATCGGCAGATTGATGCGACCAACTGTGATGACCATTTCTAGCCAAGCGCGATAGATCGGATCAACAAACTGATCGATCATAAACTGTTGGATCATCTTAAAATGGTCACGATCTTCAATAGTGCCTTGCCGGATGCTGCTATAGCTGACACCTTCCAGATTGTTTGCCAGTGAAACATAGCTGACGCCAAGCCCTGACGCGATCCCGCGCAATATGGCTTTTTCAAATTCATCGAAACTTTCGGTGCCAGATGACGGGTCGAATGCTTTGAAATCCATTCCGACCGGCAACTGCGAAAACGTGCCGGGGCTGGCGTCCATTATTGGTGCCGCATTGTCGTAATCATCGCCAATAAAGCCATCACCTTCCGGGCTGGTAAAGAAACCCATCTTTGACGCAGCAACCCGCGCATTTACAAGCGTGGCTTCTTCATAACCATCCAGCATTTTCAGCCGTGACAGCACGTTTGACATCCACGGGGTGCCGCGTGTTTGTCCAGCGCGTTCCTGTATATAGCAATGAATGATCTGATCGGCTGGCACAATCTTGTGATGCCGCTTTGTTTTGCTGCCATAGCCCTGATCGTGATGTGGGTGATCTTCAAACAGATAATAATTCAGTGGCTTGCCGGTGCGTTTGTCTAACTCGACACCCATCCGCACTTCATTGCCGTTATTCAGCCGCGCGTCATAACCTTCATCAAGATAGTCAGCTTCCAGAAATTTCAGCGAAAAGCCAAACGGGTTGCCAGCAGGGTTCTTGATTTTCTGGATAAGCACTTCACCATCGCGTGCCAGCGTTTCAAGAAATAACCGCTGCGCTTGTGACCACGACATACGGCCATCAACTGTGCAAAAGCCGGTGCGACCCCACTGCTGCCACGCCTGTTCGATGATGCGGTTTCCAACACTATCAAGCGATCCATCATCGTTGCGTTTCCGCACCTGTATCCGCACGCCGTTATGACCGACCACGTTTGTTGTCATTATCTGCAAATAGCGTTTGCCATATGGGTGATTGCGGCTGATGTCGCGGCATCTGTCGCGCAATATACGCAGTGACGGTTTGATTTCACTGTCGGCTGACCGGCTGCTGCTAATGAAATCGCTAAATAGTCTGCCGGTGTCTGCCCCGTGGTATGCTCTAGCCATCTTGCGTGGCTTTGATTTTGCTTTAAAGAAATCGAAAACGCCCATTGTTAAAACCTCACAAGCACTGTTGCGCCAGTGTGATCACCTTGCGCGGCGCGCTCTTTTTGCAACTCTTTTGCATATTCTTTACGGTAAAAATCACGCGCACTGATTAAATCTTCAAACGACATTTTTGTTAATGATCGCCCGTTGATTGAATAGCTGGCAACATCTGCATCTGCTTTGCCTTGCAAAATGCTTTCGATCTTGTCGATCATTATTTGCGCGTGACTGCGAGGATCAACATTGTCATCCAGATCATAGTGTATATCGAGCGTGCCGGTATCTATGATGATACGGTTGCTTGTGGATGTTTCTGTGATTTCAAGCTGCCAATGATAATGGCCTTGATCAAAAGACGCACTGTCTGTGCTGTTTATTGTGAAAAGATAATATGTGCTTGCTTCGGTTGCTGCAACTTTAATTTCGCTGCTTGAACCGTGTGCCAGCCGCGCAACCCATTCTGCACTGTGCGTGGCCACAGGATAGTCGCCAACGATGTCTTCACGTTTCCATTGAACGAAATCACCGATGCTAAACCGTTGCGGTTCAGTTGTGGGTGCATTATCTGTGTTGAAAAGATTTGCCATTATTTACCGCCAGCTATTAACAAAGCCGCCCTGTCGCGGTCGGCGTGCAAGAGGATTAGGCTGTTGCGGTTGCGGCTCTGTGTCTGGTTCCGGCGCATTCACAACCCTATCGGCAACAGCGTTAATGTTCAGCGACAAGATACACAGCGCAGCATAAGCATACACGCGGCAGTCAAGTGCCTCATTGCGGGTTCTTGTCTTTACAAATTCGCGGCGTGGGAAGCCCTTTTGATATTTTGTGACGATTTTTTCACTATTAGCCAACTGCTGATAGTATTCGTCAGAACGCCCCGCCGGAAAATGACAATAGCCCGCACCACTAGATTGTATCTTTAATCTCGAAAAAATCAATTCCTTAATGGGAAACGTTCCGACCGTAAACAGCTTTATCTTGCCAATGTTGTTTTTTGACGGTCTGCCGACAAGTGGTCGCTGTTCACCGGCCATACCTTTGATCGCAAATATGCGCCGACCTTCGCGCGGTCTGACAAAATTATATACGGCTTGCGTATAGTGACCGCCACTATCCACGCACGCAGCGCGAATGCCAAGTTGTCTGCCGCTTTCGGTCGTATAGCTGGCTTTCAAGATGTTATCCAGATCGTTCCACAGATGCGGCGTTGACGGGTCGCCATAAAGCGTTTTGTAATCCAGCGACCAACTTTCTTCATCACGCCCCCAGCCAATCAGTTCCAATTCCAGTCGGTCATCCTGCACATCGATGCCAGCCGTTATCACAACGATGTCATCAGGTATGCTTGCGCCAAATTCTTCTTCGCGGTCTTCAAAGCGGATGTCACCGACTGTTTCGCCTTGGTCTTCCCACGTTTCGGCCAAAAATGTATTCACAAACACCCGCAACGTATCTGGTGCTTTTTTAGCTATTAGGAAATCGCGCACTGCGTCTGCCAGCATTGTCCAAGGCGAATAAAGCCCGTTTATGTGGAAACCAGCCACGCCGGTGAAATCAGCAGTCGCCACCCATTCACCTTTACGCACCGACCTGTTGCGTTTTGCATCGTCCCAGACACTGCCGCACGCTTCGCACGCATAATATGCAGTCTCCGGCTTGTCTTTTTCCCATTTGACATTCGACCATTTCAGCGTCTGCACTGTGCCGCAATCTTCACACGGCACGAAATACTGCCGCTTGTCGCTTTCTTCATACTGGCTTTCGATCATAGACGCGCCTTTATTGGTCGGCGTGCTGACCATCACCATTTTGCGGTTGTGAAACGTGGCTGACCGTTTTCTGGCCAATAGGATCGGCGACCCCTCAGATCCGGCAGATGGCGGATAGCGGTCGACCTCATCGCATAAAACCACGCGGATCGGGCGTGATGCCAAGCCAGCAGCACTGTTCGACCCGACCAAGCTGATATGACCGCCGGTAAACACCTTGTGCGTTGTGGTGTTGTTTGCATCGCGGCTGCGCGGATCTTTGACGCTGCCCCGCAGTGCCGGTGTGTCACGCAGCATAGGTGCAAGACGGTCTTTGCTAAATGCTTGTGCCATTTCCAGCGTTGGCTGTACCAGTAGAATCGGTGACGGGTCGTGATGAATGTGAAAGCCAATGACGTTCAACAGCATTTCGGTTTTGCCGACCTGTGCGCCAGCCATCACCACGATGTCACGCAAACGCTGATCACTGATCGCATCCATAATGCCGCGCTGGTATTCGGCGCGTGATGTCACCCAGCGGCCAGCGGCGGCACTAGCTTCCGATGACAGTCGCCTTTCGCGGTCTGCCCACTCTCCCACGCTTAGGCGCGGCGGTGGCTTTAGCGTCTGCATTGCCCCCACTATCACCGCCTTCAGTGACGCTTGTGCGTCCAGCGTGTTCGTGTGGTTGGTAAGATGATAGTTCATCCAACGCTTCCCTCACTTGGTTTTCCAAAATGCTTTGAACGGTTGCCAGTTCAGTTTCAGTTGCACAGACCGGCGCACATACTGATGGCAGTGCCAACAACCGCGCCTTCATTGCTGCTAACACATCAACCCACGCACCGGCAACATCTTCCGCTGGCACCAGCTTAGCCTTGGCTTGCAACAGTTCCAGTTCGGCCATCTGCGCGTCAGCTTCCATTTTGCGTGCGCGTGCTGCGTTATAGTCAGCGTCTTCGATGCGTGGTCTTCCCACTGGTTTCTTTGCCTTTTGTGCAACAGTCTGTGTCATTGTTATCCCTATTGTTGCAATATTTTAAATAATTCTGTCGCTAGAAATCTTTTGCGGTCGCGCGTTACCA
>Ga0208793_1000503_pt1 | contig 26336 bp, 9 predicted proteins | sample 17_taG_FD_184092 | JGI IMG/M metagenome (GOLD analysis project Ga0208793, IMG submission 184092) | Marine viral communities from the Subarctic Pacific Ocean - 17_ETSP_OMZ_AT15314 metaG (SPAdes) (version 2) | ecosystem: Environmental > Aquatic > Marine > Oceanic | place: Pacific Ocean | collected... | reverse complement strand
TGGCATTTTCAATAACTGCTGGTGGAAGCAATTCTGTTGAAATAGACATTGATGATTTGACTGTCAAAAACTTTACACCAACTCAATCAACAACTGGTGTCATATCCACAGGACTTCAAGACCCTGCCCTATCATTTACTGACTCAAACTTAATTGATTCAACTGATGATTTCAGCATTGGGAGTTGGGTTAAACTTGACACGAGTAGAGATTCAACCTATGACGGAACCAACAACGGTGCAACGACTGGTGTCACTGGTAAAGTTGGAAACGCATGGGATTTTGACGGTTCAAATGATTCAGTAGAACTTCCAACATTGTCAGGTCTTATCGACCAAAGTGACGGTTCTGTTTCCATGTGGGTTAATTTAGATTCATCATCTTATCAGTCATTATTAGGTTCAAAAGATACAAGTCAAAATGAGGGGTGGCTTTTAAGAACTGAGGGAAGTTCAAAAATGGAATTACTTTTTGATAGTGGTGGTACTGAACAACTGGAATGTAGTGGTTCTACATCATTATCTACTGGACAGTGGTATCATTTAGTAATATCTTATGATTATACTTCTGGGAATCCTGACTGTGATATGGTATCATTTTATGTTGATGGTATTGCTGATTCAATAACTACTGAACTTGAACAAGTAACATCTTCACATGATATTACTCACACTGATCCAACATGGATAGGTTCTCAATCAAATCTTAGTGGCTTTACTAATGGGGATATTGACCAACTAATTGCTTATGATAAAGCATTAAGCAGTTCAGAAGTTTCTGCATTATACAATGGTGGTTCAGGGGATTCAACACCTGACACAAATGGAATGGTAGTTCATTACAACTTTGAACAAACTGGAAATACTTTAGAGAGTCAAATACAATCAGAACCAACCAACACCAAACTTCTTCAACTTAATGACGTAACATTCAATGTCGGAAGTGATTCTGCAAGTGTTGTTGAAACTGGTAATGTTTTAGAGTTTGACGGAAGTAATGATTATGTTCAACTTCCAAGCCTAAGTACTGGTTATGAGTTTTCAGCTTCCATGTGGGTTAAGATAGATTCTGTGGGAAATAACTCATTTTTAATGGATAATGGAAGTTGGATGACTTCTGGAATTTGGTTAGAAGATAGGTCAGGTACAGGGAATGGACTTAGAGTAGGACACGCCAGTACTGGTTTTGATTTGAATACGAGTACAGGTATTCCAGCAGATGGTAATTATCATCATGTAGTTTTCAACGTTGGTACACCTAATGAGATTTGGCTAGACGGTGTTTCACTTGGTACAGGTGGTACAGCACAGTCATCTTCAACATCGCCTACTTTCAGAATGGGTTCTAATAATGGACAGGATTTCCTTGATGGTGCTTTAGAAGATGTAGCAGTTTGGGATAGGTTCCTTACTAATGCAGAAGTCGCTTCACTTTATTCAGGTGATCTGCCAAGTACAATATCTTCTGGACTTGTAGCATATTATGACATGGAAACTGTAACATCAAGTACGGTTTCTGATTCAACATCAAACAGCAATGACGGTACAAACAACGGTGCAACTCAAATTACAGGCACACCATCAATTTCAACTAACACAATCATCTCAGCCACAGGATTAACTGACAACACTTCAAGTCCACAACATTACACTTTTGTTAGAGATGGCAACGACTGGGAAATTTATCAGAACGGTGTGAGTGAAGCAACTGCAACTGATTCAACAAGTTTGGGTTCGTATGTAGCTGGTGGGGAAGCATCAACAGATGTGACATGGGATACCTCGACAGCATTAGGCATGTCATTCAGCACCAACACAGCAACGAAGAACGTGTCAAGTGGTTGGTACTCTGGAATGGCAAGGTCAGTTGCAACATTTACCCCTGCCGATGAAATTGTGGCAGAATTTACAACATCACATCATAATGAATATGTAGGATTCGGACAAGACCCATTCAACTCTGCGACCAAGACTTGGCAAGACTTGGAATTTGGAATGAGATCAGACACTGTAGTTGAGAGTGGTTCTTCAATTACGCCAAACGTTGCCTCGTTCACAAGAGTAAGTGGCGAGGATTTGAGAATGACAATGGATTCATCGGGCACGGTGAAATACTACTTCGAGGGTACACTTGTTCACATTAGTACCAAAACAGCAAGTGGAACATATTATATTGAAACAGCTATCTATGACCAAAGCCGAAGCACAACTGCTTCAACCATCACAACAGTTCTGCCAACTGATTACACAACAAACATTGACGGAATGATTGACGAATATTTCATCAACTCTGATGTATTGACTTCAACTGAGATTGAACAAGTTTATGATAACACAGAACCATTAACTGCTATTGCAACAACAGGTGCTTCCACAACTGACTATGATGACAGTTCAGTTGTCGCCAGCAATAATTATTATTATTCCGTAAAGGCTACTAACGCAATCGGAGATTCTGACTTTCTTACGCCATTCGTTTTAGGAGTGCCAGTATCGCCAGCCAATGCACCAGCAGGGGTAACTGCAACCAACGGAGTTACACAGGCAAACGTTTCATGGAATGCAAGTACTGACCTTGGTGGCGGTTCTACTTTGGCTTACAAGATTTACAAGAATACCAACGGTGGTGCTTACACCCTTCTTGCACAGCCATCAGGAACTGGAACAACATACACTGACACGGTAGTAACACAGGGCAACACATACGGATACAAGATTGTAACGGTCAATGAGGCAGGCGACTCTCCGCAGTCAAACCCAGCAACCACTGTAATTGGAACTGTTCCAGATCCACCAACCCTTACATTGGTCACACCAATAGTTGGTGCACAACATACAATTGACTGGACTGCACCAAGCAATAACGGTGGATTTGCAGTGACTGGTTATGAAATTGAACGTTCAACTACAAGTGGTTCAGGATTTGCAACTGTTGGTCAAGTGGGTAATGTTCTAACTTGGACAGATCCAACAGCAAATTTAGTACTGGGTGATACATATTATTACAAGGTACTTGCAATCAACCAACAGGGAACCAGTACACCAAGCAATGAAGGCTCTGGTCTAACTGGTGACAAGCCAAGTGCAGTAACCAACGTAACGGCAGATGCATTGGTCAACTATGAAATTAATGTAAACTGGACACCAGCAAACGATAACTTTTATGCTATAACTGGATATGAAATATTTGCTTCTGAGAATGGTGCAACTGCTGTCAGTGTAGGAACAGTGTCACAGGCACAGACAACATTCCTACACCAAAGTCTTAATTCAGGATCAACCTATACCTATTCAGTTTATGCAACCAATAGTCTAGGCACTTCATCAATATCAAATCAACCAAATACAGTAGCTGGTGACATTCCAGGAGTTCCAACTGGTCTAACTGTAACACCAGTGGTACCAAGTCAGATTGATGTGGCATGGGGTGCAAGTTCAGCAAACGGTTACGCTGTAACTTACACTGTAGCAATCAGCACTGACGGTGGCGTAACATGGGACGAGACAACTCACACTGGACTAACTGCATTAACTTTAACTCAAACCAGTCTAGTTAACGGTCAGACTTATCAGTACAAAATCTCCGCAACGAACACGCTAGGTACATCAGCATATACTGCTGGTGTATCTGGTAAGGCAGGCGATGTTCCAGCAATACCAACAGGTCTTTCTGTAACTCCAATATCTGCAACTGAACTGACATTCGCTTGGGGTGTGCCAAACGACAACGGTTATTCCCTAACAGGATACAAGGTTGAACGCAGTACTGACAATATAACTTTCACTATAATAGATCCTAACTTCCAAAGCAATGTTTATCAAGATACAGGACTGACAACATCAACTGCATACTACTACAAGGTATCAGCAATCAACGGACTGGGAACCAGCGCTGCATCCAACTCTGCCAACGGACAGACATTTGGTGTGCCAAATCCAATTACCACATTGGCACTGACAACCATTTCAACAAGCCAGATAGATCTGACCTGGTCACAGCCAAGTCTTAACGGATATTCATTTGTTGATTACACAATCGAAAGAAGCTTTGACGGTGTAGTATGGCAGACTCATGCAACAACAACCAATACAACTTACCAAGACACACTTAACACAAATGAAAATACAGAATACCATTACAGAGTATACACACAGAACTCATACGGTACAAGTGTTGCTGGAAATCCTGAACTGACTTACACTCTTCCGACACCTCCAGCAACAGTGACACCAACTGTTCAGTCAGACACACAGGTTGACCTAGCATGGAACAATCCAATAGGAACAGCACACAGTGGATTCTTGATTGAACAAAGCATTAATGCTGGCAGCACTTGGACTACAGTGACAACCACAACAAACCAGAACCTTGCATACAGTGTAATAAACCTAACACCTTTAACTGACTATCAGTTCAGGGTATCAACAGTCAACCAGGCAGGTACCAGTGTTCCAAGTCCAGTAGCAACCGCAACAACATTTGGTGTACCTGATGTGCCAACTGGGTTAACAGCAACAGCACTTCCTGGCTCACAGATACAACTTGACTGGGTAGCACCAACAAACGTCAACGGATCTCCAATAACTGAATACAAGATTGAGAGATCAACCGATGGCGGAGTAACATGGGGACCACTTGTTGCAAACACTGGTAATACAAACATAACATACACAGACACTGGTCTTACAACAACACAGGAATATCATTACAGAGTTTCAGCTTATAACATATACGGAGTTGGTAACCCAGGAACAGAGGCAAGTGCAATAGCATCTGACGTTCCGTCACAGGTTACAGGGCTTACTGCAACCCCAACCATCAACTACACAATTGACCTTTCATGGACAACACCAAACGGTAACGGATATGCAGTCAGCGGTTACACAATCGAAAGAAACATTGCTGGTGCAGGCTGGGTCACCATTGTTCCTGACACCACATCTGTAACAACAACTTATGCTGACATAAATCTGTCAGCAAGCACTGTATATGAGTACCGTGTATCTGCAATCAATGTTGTAGGAACAGGTGCAGTATCCTCAATAGTTGCATCCAATGCTGGTGACGTTCCAGGATCCCCAGTGCTTACACTAACAGCACTTCCAAACAGTATAATTCAACTTGACTGGACCACTCCATCAGACAACGGATTTGCAATCACCACATATGCAGTTGAAAAATCAACTGACGGTACAAACTGGAGTCCGCTAACATCAGTCAATGCAAACACATATCAGGACACTGGCTTGACAAACGGCTCAACATACTATTACAAGGTAACGGCAGTAAACCAAATTGGCAATTCTGTATTCAGTTCTGCTGTATCTATCATAGCAGGTGACACTCCAGGAGCACTTGGTTCACTAACAGCAATTACACAGTCCGACACAAGTGTACAGTTAACATGGACACCAGCAACAGCAAACGGCTATGCCGTGACTGGTTACAAGGTTGAACAGTCACTTGACGGTGTTGCATTTACTGATGTCACTGCCAACACACAGAGTACGGCAGTGTCATATACCGTTACTGGTCTAACCGATTCAACTGATTACTATTTCAAAGTCACTGGAATTAACGCACTTGGTCTTGGAGCAATTGGTCCAGTTGCATCTGCACATACTTTCGGTGCACCTGATCCTTTCACAACCATAACAACCTCATCAACAACAACAAGTGCAACTGTCAACTGGTCTGCACCTTATGATCACGGTTCCAGCATAACATCATACAGGGTTGAAATTCTAAACCTTGTCAACGGTGTTGGTAACGGACAATGGTTAACATTAACAACAACTGGTGGCTTGACCAATACACATAACAATCTTCAAACAAACACAGAATACCAGTACAGAATTGTTGCAACAAACCCATACGGTTCTGTCACATCCCCAGCACAGGCAATCACAACATTTGCAAGCCCACCAGCCTTAACGGCAACTGCAAGCAGTGGAACAACAATTGACCTAACTTGGCCAGCAGTTTCAGGATCAACAACATACTCAGTCTACAGTTCTGCAAATGACGTTACATTCACACTATTACAGTCTGGCATCAGTGCAACAACATATCAGGCAACAGGTCTATCATTGGGACAGACCGTATACTACAAAGTAACAGTAACAAATGCAGCAGGTGAAAGTGCACAGAGTACATCAGCCACAGCAACAACATGGTCATTGCCAGGAACACCAACTGGTCTAACAATTACAAACCCGACACCAACAACTGCAAGATTTACATGGACTGCACCTGCTGACTTTGGCGGAGCACCTTCAGTAACCTATACCTTGCAAAGAAGTACTGACAATTCAAACTGGACATCATATCTTCCATCAACCACAACAACAGTTGATGACAACAGTCTAACACTTGGACAGCAATATTACTGGAGAGTCAACTCAGTCACAGCAGCAGGTGTAAGTGGAAACAGTAATACTGTAAGTTATCTAACACCAACACTACCAACTGCACCTGGAAGTTTGACTGCTGCATTGACTGGAGCAAACAATAACGCTGCAGTACTCAACTGGGTTGCACCATCCAGCACATCTGGATATACCGTAATTGGTTATCATATTGAAACCAATATTGACGGAAACGGTTGGACAGATTTGGTGGTTGACACTGGCAACTCAGGACTTGTATATACAAACACAGGACTTAATGCAGGCTCCAGTTATGTCTATCGTGTATCAGCAATAACAGCAGTTGGTGAAGGTGTTCCAAGTAACACTGCAACAGTCAATCCAATACTTGTAACTTTAACAATCACTGGTACTGCAACTGGTGGCAACAGTGTATCAGTTTCACCAACAGTTGTAACATCTGGTGCATCAAGTGCAACCATTGTACAACAGGCATTATACAGAGATAATGTAAGGGTTGATCTTGTTTCATTAAACATACCTCTTACAAGTGGTGCATCAATTCCATCAATGATTGACTATCCAACACAAGCAAGTTCATTTGTAATGACACTTGTACTGGACACAGGATATGTAATTCAAAGTAATAGTATAACACTAACACCATCAGCACCATTCACTGGCGAAATATCATTCAATGAGGACAGAAACGTATACAATTCACCAACAGAATGTAGTAATGCAGGAGGTAACTGGCAAGCACCATCAAACCCATTATCACAGACTGCTGCAGTATGTACTGAATCATACAAAGAATCAGTTCTAGAATTTACAGTTCAGCCAGTAGGTGCAGATGTAATCATATCTTACCAGCCACAGAACCTAAATGAGCCAGCAATTGTAAAGGCATTCACTGCAACCAGTTCAGCAATAACTGAAACAATAGATGTTGATCCGGAGACAGACTATTATGGATCAATAATAGTAAACCCACAGTTTGAATATACTATAAATTCAGATGGAACAATTGCTTTAGTATGTGATCCAAACGACATAATGTGTGACTCTACTGACTTGGATGGTAATTCAACAAACGGTATACAGAACAGTGTACCAAAAGGTGTACCAAGTGAGAAGACATTCAAGTCATTCAAATCACCAGAGTCAACCAGACAATTAGGCATTGAGCCAATGGGCAATCTATTCGGAGTTAACATGGTATTCATATTTGTAATTGCCATGGCCGGTATATTTACAGGAAGAAGTGCACCAATGGGAGCATTATTCATAGTAATTACATTGGGAATAATGGCATACCTAGGATACCTTGACTTTGGTTCTGATGCACTCAATGCAGCAACATGGGCATTGCTTATAATATCAGCAATACTAGGAATATTCCTGGGCAAGAGGTATACATAGAAATATTTTAATTTTATATACCCCTGATTACTCAAATTTATCGTATGGTTGTTCCTTTATTTGAAATGAAACTGTCAAAAAAACCAATTGCTATAATCAAAATGGGTGATCGTAACGTCAGTTTTATAAAAATAAACAAGTATAATTCAAAATATTTTACAACAAAGGACGGTCAGACCTATGAACTTGATGACGAGTATGAGTATCGTTACAAAAAAACAGGCGTATATTTTTATAATTTTTCAAATTCCAAACCGTTAAGTCTTTCATCAATAAGTGAGATAGACGAGGTTATGAAAAACGAGGGAGAGTCAGAATTATTTAACAAGGAAAGGTTCATGTCTACAGTCGGACAGGACCCAAGTATAGATGTATCGACACTTAACATACCAACTGACATATCAAAAGACATGTCACCGCAGACAAAAAGATTCCTGCAAGACCATGCGACTGACGATGAAACAAGCAAGACAGACATGATGATTAATGTTCACACACAGTCAAGACCAATACCAAAATACAGTCCGCATCTTCTTGGCATGGGAATGAACAGAACAGGATTTGCATTCGTACAGATAGCATACCAGCGAATTGACATTGTTCCAATGTATATAAATGATGCAAAGGCCTACACACAGTACGGAGTATTTGAGATCGACAAGGACAATGTATATTTTATAAAAAAACAGATGTTATGTTTCTTTATAGTATCAAACGAACGTGACGAAATAAGGCCACCAATGAAAAAAGAACCATACAAGGTTATGAAGACAATGATCAAGAAAAAAAGATGGGACAAGATAGACAGTTTCATCAAGCCAATACCAGCAAACGGAAAGAACAAAGAGGAACATCTCAAAAAAAAACCAAAAATACCAAGAAGCGTTTCAATCTCTTCGGAAAAAAAGTTAGTTCAATTTCAAGCGGACTCTCCGAGCGTATGTTACACGACGATGAAGGAACTTCATCTGACAAAGGAAGCAGTAGCTAAGAGTCTTTCAGATCCAATGAAAAAGGCTATTCCAGTAATTCTAATATTTGGCGGTATCATGGGCATTGCAGTAGTGATGTCCAATGCACCTCCAGTAATTGACGCAGTCGCTGACAGGGTGTCTGGAAAACCAGACGTGTTTGTCATGACTCCAGAAGAGTACGAGCAGTGGGAGATAGATAATGGTCTGAAGGAGGAAAAAGACAGAAGATATGTTGCAGGCTTAAGCATTGACGAGTATCAAGACTATCTGGATGCAGGCGGAACAGCACCTCAGTTTGAGGAAAACACATTCCTTGGTGTCACACAGAGTGACGATCCATCCAAGACAGATACATTCTTGGGAGTGCCACAGGAAGATACCGAGTCCGCTGTCCAGACATACCTTGGCGTTCCAGTAGAGCCTGCATTGGAACAAGGCGTAGAACCAATGCCAATGGTAGACTTTATACCACCAGTATTGACAGCACCAGAAGTACTCACGTTTGAGGCAGACAATACAAACGGCATGAAGGCAAAGTTTAACGTAATTGTAGAGGACAATGTCGATGAAGGACTGATTGCAGAGTGTGTGCCAAGCAGAAACAAGGTACTTGCACCGGGATCACATGAGGTTAAATGTACTGCAACTGACTCAAGTGACAATACAGGATCCATTAGTTTCATAATTAACATAGATGTAAGGGAAGGTGTAGAACCTGTAAGCATAATTCCAAAGATTCAGCCTATGCCTGGACAAGGTTTCCCATAAAAAGAAATTTCATATATAGGGTACGTAGTAGAAAAACTATGAAAAGTCTGATTTTAACATTAACACTTCTCGCTTTTTTGCCATTCATTGACATATCATTTGCTGATCACCTGCCAGGATCAATGCTGTCAGAGACAGAATGTTCAGAAAAAATGGGCAGGGAATGCTTTTGTTGGGAACTAGGTTCATGTAAATTCACATCAGACCCGTTAGGAACAATGCTTATGCCTTATGATGCAGTGTTTGCAGGACTTGCAATGGTCATATTCTGGGCATTTATAATTGGAATTGTATGGTTAAGATCAGAATCACCACAACTTGTAGGAATTATAGGCATTGCAATGTCAGCAAGCTATATGGCATTCTTGGAAACAACAACAGGAAGCACTGAAGGTTCGCCAGAATTTGAGACTGCAAGGGTTATAGGCATAACATTATTGGTGGTCTCAATGGGAATAGCATTCTACCAGATGATAATAAGCAGAATTACATATGGTGGGTCACCTACATAGGAATACATTAAATGTTAATTTTATATACTAGTATATTGATGATTATTCATGTCGTATGACGATCCAGGTGGACGACCAGTCAGTCCAGACAGAACTATACAACTCATAAGTGAGGCCAGGGATCATGATGACTTTTTATACAGAACACTGTTTGGCAACAAAGCATTGCCACATGTCGTATATCAATTAGAACATTTTACAATATTATTTGATGTTGTAAATGATGTCAGACGTAGAACATTAGAAAAATTCCACAAATTACATCGTAACACATTAATTGCAACAACTTCTATAGATGGAAGAATGTTGAATGTACTAACAGAAACCAGAATCAAACACACCACAGAAGCCAAGATGGCCAAGAAGGGTGGAGGATTTGGTGGCGGAGGAGACGGTGGTGGACAAAGTCCATTTGGATAACCGTGAAACAGAACGCAGTCGGCCGATAGAGACCGATGGTTTTTGTAAACACGCCCATATCTCTGAAAGAACAAGAACCGAAGGCACACCTTATGTCAAGGGCTGGTGTGAGACTTGCGGTGCATGGGTATTTACAAGCAAGACATTCTGTATATGTTGCAGAAAGAGAGTTCAGCACAAGGTTCATCACAGGCACACAAAACAGGTTCTGGAACATGCAGTATTGTTGCATGAGGATGTAATGGATGAATACAGAACAATGCCATACAAGGAAACAGTATGGGTGGAAACAGTCTTTAAAGACAGAAAATATCATATACCACTCAAGGATCTGGTTCTCTGGGTTGAACACCCAAACAAAAAAGAAATTATGGAGATCATTTTAGACCACATAACCACGGTCAGAGGATAAAATAAAAGTTTATATATACGGTTAATCTGAACCTAGACATGGGAACAGAAACATTCTATGACGTCCGAACTCGTAAAAAAGTGAAAGTGGATGCAAAAGACATCAAGGTCAAAAAGGTAAATGGCAGATTCCAATTAATCGGTAAAGCTAAATCAGGCCTAGTCTACAAATTCGCTAGTGAAGAGACGGCAAAGAAATATAAATAGTCACTGATAAGACCACTCTTTATTAGTTTATTTTTAATTTTAAATACAAGATAACACACGAATAGTCATGGCAGGTAGGAGTTCAAGAGTAAGAAAGGCAAGATCAAAACATGCTGAGGCTTCTGGTAAATTACGCCAAGAACTTGTATACCAGGAAGGCTACATTCGAGATTACAATAAATTATTATCTATGGGTCCAAATCCACCAACAAGTAGAAAATTAATGTCTGCTGGTAAAAGAGGTAGACCAGATGCATGGGCAGAAGGATTTAAATTTGTTTCGGAATGGGACTATGCCAACAGAAACAGACATTGGAGCAGTGGTCACCGTTCAATGAACAAATGGCATTACTCCACACATTACAGACCTGTTTCGTCATATGCCGGTCTACTTGAAGAATTTAGGGGAAAAGCAATTAATGCTGAATTATATGGAATAGATGCAGCAAAAAAAGGTATTGCAGGAATTACACCATTCGATTCAAGTACAGTAAAAAGTTCCAGAGGTATGGGTGGATCACGTTTAGGCTCATCAAGTAAAGTTAAAGTGGACAAGGTATCAGGTCAATTTATTTCAGCCGGCCAGGCAAAGTCTAATGACGGTGGCAAAACTTGGACTTTTAAAGAACCTGGTGATACAGGTTACAATGCAAGTGCTTCAAGAATAGAGGGTGTAAACAATTTTGCAAACCAGGGTTATCTAGACATGGGTGCATTAGCAACTGCATTAGAAACAGCAACCACAAAAGAGCAAAAGGATGACATAAGAAAGGCATATCATGACAAGCAACAAGACACATATCTGTCTAATTTTGGATTAACATCAGATTCAAAATATGGAACTGATGCAAAAAAACCTGGCCCAAAATCAGCATTCAACAGTGCTGATCAGATGGATTTGTTTACAAAGGGGAATCAGATTGACTATGAAGGTTTTAAGGATTTAAGTACCAAAGAACAGAACGAGTTCAGAGGACTACTTGCTGACAAATTGGTTAGTCAGAATATTGCAACCAACCAATGGCAGCTTGGTATAAGTGAACAATCAACAAGCAAAGAACTTGACAAACTTAAAAAACAACTTGAAAAGAAAGAACAAAAGGCAATAAGTGAAGAGAAGGCAAAAATTTTAGCACAGCAGAACATAAAACTAACACCAAAGCAACAGGAGGCAAAGTTTGCTTCAGGTATATGGGATGCAACATCAGTGATAAATGTTTCGTTTGGAATGCCAGAGGCATTTGCCAGCGAACTTACACCAACACAGAAAGAAATTACAGAGTTAAAGAAACAGATAGATCAAAAACAAACTAAGTTGCAGACAATAAACTCACAATTGGCAAGTAATCAGAATCTCATTAGTACTGCTGATGCAAACACTGTATTTCAAAAGGCATATGATGCAGGAAGAATATCAGACGAATCACGCACACAGCTTTTAACAGCAACAAATAAAGATGATTCGAAAATGAATTTCATATTTCAAAGAAAACTAAAGTATGATTCGGATGAAACAAAAGACAACCTAACTGACATTGGACGAGCACTTTCTCAGCTAGATTATCTGAAAAGAAACAAGAACAAACCAGGCAATTTTGAAAAGACAATGGCACAAATAAACTCACTTGTCCCTGGCGTTTTGATAGAGGGTGAAACAGTTACATCTGATACAAAAGGTTTTCTTGGCAATGAATTGACACCAACAACTACTGTTCTTGACAAGTCCAAGCACTCAAATGTTACAGCTAAGGGTGTACGAGAACAACTTACAAAAATGCAGGCTGCAGAATCGAAAAAACTTAAGGGTCTTGAAGGTGCAAGACATCAGCTTGGATCAAACATTATCTTAGCAAGCCACCAAGACAGAGATGATTATATAAGTTTGGTCAATGACCCAATGATTGCCAAAAGAGAATTAGAAGAATTGACCGGCATGGACATAATTACAGGTTCAATGACAACATCCATGTCACCGAAGGATCTTACTAAACAATTTCGTACTGACGGCCTTGCACCGGGATCAGACACACAAAAAACATTTGATTCACAAATTGTAAGTGATTTTTCTCAACAAAAGCCTGATGGATCAGGAAGACATTATTCACCTCAGTCATCATGGTATGACACATGGCAGTCAGGCAATATTGATCAATCAGAAGTACATAAAAAACAATATGATGTTATTATGAGAGGTGATCCTGAGGTATACAAAACGAAGGCTGAATTGCAAAGTAAAAAGGGTATCATGGACAAATATAATGCATGGACTCAGGCTAGAAAATATATAGGTGGTTCTATATCATCATGGGAAAGTGAAATGACTCAATATTACAGAGCAACATACAAGGATGAACCTAATCCTGAATCGCACTACATACCTCAGTTTAATGAAGGCAGTTCCACAATAATACCTCTTGATGCAAGATCATCACAGGAAAAAATATTGTTTGGAGAAAGAGGCGGTATCAGAAGAGACGGAGACATGGGTGAAGTTCAGGACCTCGCCAAGCTTATGACTGCATTGCAAAAAGAGAATAAAATATATGAACAGAATTACATTAGACATGGAGAAAAAATAAAAGCACAGAAAGAAAAAGTAAAAATGTTACAGAAAATACATGACAGTTACGGTCCTGAGGTTAATGCAAAAGTCAGTGAAGCAAACAGACTTGAAAAAGAAAGCAAGTATATGCAAGTAGATCTTGAGTTCAGTAAGAAGCTTGAAAAATCATCACAGGACCTGTTTGACGAGAAAAACAATCTTACAAAACTACAAATCCAGCACAAACGATATGGACTAACAAAGGATTTAATTAAAAAAGACATAACTGAAATTAAACAAGAAAGACGTGATACACAAAAAGAAATGCTTCGCTCAAACATGCATACATCTACCAGAAGAGCAACTCCTGGAAGAGGAAGACTATGGGGTTACACTAAATCCAAACAGTTTAGCAGAAGAACAACTGCAAATGTAAAGAGAACAAAGGGTGGCAGTATGAGTCTCGGAGGGCTGGTTTTATAATGGCAGTAATGAAACGTTACAGGGTGACAGAAAAAAATCCATTTGTCAAGCCAAAAAAATCAGACGTAAGAAAGACAAAGATGTCAGAGATAGTGTCCAAGATCAAAAAGATTGATCAGAGTCTAACAAGGGCAGTTGCAAATTTTGTATCAAAGAACAAGAGAACACCTACTGAGTTGGATCTTATGAAGGACTCTGTTGCAGTTCCGCTTATCACACAGCGCAAAAGGCTGGTAAAGCAGTATAATTATCTTAAGCAAGAAATAAAATTTGCCGAGAATACATATACAATGATAAAGGGTGACAACCCTATCAAACGTGCAAAAAGATCATTCCAGGGAATAACTCCTTCAAATCCTTTCAGCGGAAACAAAGAATATCAAATTGACAATAAATCAGTACCTGCACTCAGTCCTATAAGAAGGGTTGGCACAAACTCAAACAAGATGGGAACGTTGTGGGATCCTAGATTCAATGCTGGTGATATAACTGTAGATCCAAAGATAGCAAGGTACTACAAAAAACTTACAGGAGGTTTCTGATATGAGAAACAGGGTAGGAACAAGTAATATCAATCGAAGAAAACTTATCAAGAAAGCAGCAACAGACACAGCATCATCTCAGGCTAAACCTGCAAGTGCATCTAAAAAAACTAAACGTATAACACGCTACACCACAGAAGAACAAGCCAAAGAAATAATAGCAGAAAATGAAGAGACAAATAAAACAGCAGCAGTTCAAGCAGCAGCACCGGCAGCAGCAGCACCGGCAGCAGCAGCAGCCGCAGCAACTACAGTTGCAGGAGCAAGAGGAACAATTAAGATAGTTCCTGCATCTGATTCAATCGCAGCAGCAGGTTTATCTGGCCTCGTACCTGCAGTGTCAACATTGGCTGCATCTTCAGGAACACCGTCAGGTGACTTGAAGGGTGCGGATGGAGGACCTGTATCATCTGACTTTTTGGGACGTGGAATAAAGGTAGATGATGACGGCCGCATGGACCTGTCAGAAATATCCAAGATGAATGTTGCTGAAGCAGGAGTTTATGGTACTACTGTTCCTACCGACCAGTTCTTAGGAATGGGAAAGGATGTCATATATGGTGTTGCATCACAGAATCAGAGAACCAGGGAAAGTGGTCTTGACTTGCTTATCAATCCTTTGATCAGACCGTTTGTAGATGAGCGTATGGTTGAATCGGGTGTTGTTACACAGTCCAACTGGTACTGGCCGGAAGAACTAAAGGCTGACTGGAAGGTATTGCCTGAGTTCATGCAGAAGGGTTCCGGACCTGACTACAGGCCGGAGACGCGTTCATTTGTTGACGGCATGGGCGGATTCTTTGGAAATGTCGGAGCAGTCATACAGAGTCCAGTTGCACATGAAATAGCAGCAGAAGAATGGCAGACATCACAGGACAGGTTCAATACTAATGACGCAACCAGGGCATACTACATAGGCTCAGCACTGGGCGAAATACCATACTTCCTTATAGGCGGAGGACAGGTAAAGGCAGCAGCAACAATAGCAGCAAAGACTGCAGGCGGTGTGATGACTGGTTCAGTGAAAGGTGTTTCAGGTGCAAGGGTTGTCGCACAAGGATACAAGGTTGAAAGAGCAATGGACTCATTAGAGAAGGCTGTCAAGTCTCATATCAAAACAGGCAAGCCAATACCAACAAAAACAATAAACAATGCAGTGAAACAGTTGAAAAAAGGATACGGTCAGAGTACAAAGATTAATAGGGATGCAATTGATAAAAAACAAGTTACCGGTATTTTAGAGGACATGGCAGAGGAAAAAATAAGAGCCACAAACCAAGCATCAGATGAACTGGATAAATTTAAGAACTTGATTAACAAAATTAAAGATACGCCTGCAGATGCAGTTGATAATAAAGGTAACGTAGTTGGTAAAAGCAATCTTGTAAATGAATTAAACACAATGGTTGTCAATGACTTGCTTCCACAGACCAAAAAATATAAAAATAAGTATGTTGCAGAATCAGTTAAAGTGCTTCAAGATACAAGTGAAGCCAGTATCATACAAAAAATAGGAAGAACCATTGCAGGTGCACCTGATGATGTTTCCAAAAGAATAGACAGTTTCTTTAATCAGGAAGGTTCAACGTTGGGTGATAAAATTCCAAAACTTGATTTTAATCCTATGCCAGTGGCATTTGCAGAACAAGCTTCTGAGACTGCTGCAAAGGAAATGCCAAACATAGAAAAAGGAACCATAAAACAGGCCAAGGAAATATTTCACAAAAGAGTTGATGCAGGTGAATATGAGGGTGTGTTTGGAAGAATAAAACTTGAGAAAGAACTTGTTGGAAACACCGTAAACACGATGCTTGGAATTGAACAGGCAAAACTAAAACTTGACAAAACAGCACAACTCATATCCAGAGTAATACCAACAACACATACCATTACCAAAGCAGCACAGGAAGACTTGGTAAAAAGAATAGATGAAGAGATAGTAATGATTAAAAATGAGAATGTAGCTTTGAAGGTTGCAGGAAAAAATTCAGAACAGATGAAAGATGATCCATCAGCAATCAAGTCTATGTCTCCAGAACAGCAAATCAAAGAAAATGAATTAAAGATAGAAAAGCTGGAATCAAGTAAAAAGACTTCGTTTGAAGGACTCAGTTTTTCAGCAGGCCCCCCAATTCTCACGACTTCAAAAACAAAGTTCGGAGGATATACTAGAGAAGGTAAAAAATCAGAACTAACAGAACCTACACTTTTTCGTTATGACTTTGAGGAACTTGCAAAAGAGTTTCCGGAACTTGGAAAATCCATGGAGTCAATGGCAATAAATGTTGCAGTGAGACCTTCTGTTAATATTAGGAAGACAATGGGAATCATACACGGAACAATAGGTGAGGGAACAGAAATGAGTATGGACTTTTGGATAAACAAGATGGATCGTAAGGATGCAATAAAGGCATTTGGTGGCGACAGGTATGTAAGCCGTCCTTCACTTTGGAAACAGATTGGTCTGAAGAAGATTAACACACCGCTTGGCAGGTACAGAACATTGATGCCATGGAAGGCAAATCAGCAGGAAGACATAATTACTGTCTATCAGGCAAGAGACGGAATACGAACAGGTGAGGGTATTGACACACTTGTAACTGTCAGCGCACTTACAGATGAAAAAGACTTGAAACTTATGAAACTTGCTGGATTTATAGAGGATACAAGTACTAAAGAACCTGCTGTTAACATGCTTGGCGGAGGCATTGGTGGAGACAAAAAAGTGTTCAAGTTTTCACAGTTTGGATCAGGAAAGTTAGAAAAAATGATTCAAGAGTTGAGAGACCAGTTTGAACCTTTGAAAGATGCATATACAGGAGATAGACGTTTTGGTTCTAGAAACATTGACGATCCAGCAAATCCTGAATCAGCAAAAAACCAACCTATAAAGGATCCAATAAGAGAAAAAGTTTCTGGTGACAGCGGCAGGAAGGAAGACATATTTGTACCAACCGAGTTTAAAGACATTGACAGAATAAACGTTGTCAGAGCAATGATTGAGAACAGACCACAGGATGCAAAAATGTATGCACAAAACATAATTGACAGATTAAGTGCTCAGAAGAAGTATGTTGAAACTATGTATGCCAGGGACGATCAAGAATTATGGATAAAATGGAAGAAGCAGAGCGATGAAGCCGACATTAAAGCCAGAGAAGCCGTAAGTGAACAAAAAATAGTTGATGACGTGAAACAGAGCATGAAAGATGGTAAAAAAATTGATTTGCCGATAGAAGCAAAAACTAGCAAAGGTGCATATGACGATGGTATCCCTGATTACAAAGACTATAAAGACAATATGAAAATACTTGAAAGTAAAAGGGATGCAGTGATTAGTGGCATTAAAAAGGATCTGGTTCAATGGGAAAAGTATCTTGATCCTGAAAATATTATTAAAGAGGGAAAGGCAGTTGCAGGACCGCAATGGGGAACACCTGAGGGAACACTGTTCTCAACCCCTATGAAAAACTTGGAAAGAACTGATGAAAGCAACAGGGTCATCAACCAAAGTGGTATAGTCAAAAAAGACTTGAAGAATGATGATTATTATTACATTAGTTCTGAAGGCACGTTTAAAATAGATATGGACATAAAGGACTTTGCAGTTGACATGGTACAGCCAACCAAAATGCGTGTTGCCCAGTCAACCAGGTATTTTGAAGGTCAGTCTTCAGGCATGCCACAGATGGATGGAAAGCCTACAAATTTTATACGAACAACAAAAGATAAACTTGAACCTGGCAAATATGCCACAAGTGGAGAATGGACTTTTGGTGTAAGTGATGAACTTGGAGAAGTAACATACCCATACAGTGCTGAGATGTTTTCAGCTAAGGACAACATAGACAAAAGAATTGCAGACAAGATGATATTTTTGGACGATCCATCCTCTATGAGCGGCAAACTAACCGAACTTACAGACCAGGAAATAAACAGGTTGGGCATAAATGAGAATTATGGCGACATACAGACACGAGTTTCAGAGTTAGCAAAGAACATAGATGAAAGTGCAGTAACAAAGACAACAAAGACAAAAGAAGGTGCTGACAAGACAACATCATCAATACCAGGATTGATTGAAAAGAACATAAAAACAGGTTCGGTACAAAAAATTGATTCAGTATTTACTTCAATATCAAAGAAAAATAAAGATTTTAGAAGATATCTGTTTGGTGAGAGATGGATGAATGTTGATACAACTACTCTCAAGCCTGACAAATGGGGTGGATTGCCTGGCGGTGATAGTGATGCAGCATTCATTCCTAGACTTGGATTTGGAGATGCACGCATGAGTACAGGCTATACAGATCTTGGAAGACTGTTTAATGTTGACAATTCAAAGGGAATAACACAGGGCAACACACCTGGAGGCTGGAAGATAAATCCTGTATATGAGGTTCTTAATACAAACAAACTTAGAAAGGAAGTATCTATGGACGAAACAGCATCATTGAGAAGCATATTGTCTTCTGACAGCGAGAAAACAAATTACAAAATAATGGAAGAAAAGGTGAGGGCAATGGATTCTGGCTTGAAATATGAAACAGAGAAGGGTGCACCTGAGGATCTGACACATGCAATGTTTGCATTTAGAAAGACAATGGTAAAATTATATTATGAAAAAGTTCTTAAAGAAAAAATAGAGACAAATGCTATTAACGAACTAGCAAAAGATCCTGATAAATATAAGGAAGTAATAGTTACAAAACTGGATAAAACAGACAACAAGTACATTAGAACACCAACGAAAAAAGATTGGAAGTTAAGGAATGTGTTGAAGACAAAGGAAGAGAAAAATGAAGCCTTTGGTTTTATAAACCCAGAATTTGATTTTCAAGGAACACCGTTGGCAACAACAATTAATAAGCAAGGCAAACTAAAGAATTTTGTTAATAGTATACGTTCAGAGATGATTACAGTTGAGTCTGACAAACAAAGGCTTATGACACGTGGCGGAGACATTGATGGGTCATCGTTTGTCAATAATATGAGTCGGATAATTAACTGGGGATCCAGAAAATTGACAAATGAAAAGGTTGTTTCAGCAGAACAAGCCAATCCGTATACCGTTGATATTTTTAACAAGATAATAAAAACAATACCAGGATCAGAATTGCCAAGGGATCTCAGAAAAGCACAGCAACAGGCATTTGGTGAAGGCAGTTATGCAGAATATAGGTCACTGCAAAGGGTTGAAGAGTTTCTTATTGAAGGAGTGGAAGAAAGCAAGAAAAATGTTAGTGAAGCTGATAAAAAAATGCTAAGATTTAGAGCAGACCAGTTGAACGCAATAAAAGAAACTATAAAAAACAAAGAATTGTCTGAACAAACAAAAAAAGAAACAATTTTAAACATAGCACGTAACACAATGAATCAAAGTTACGCCATGAAGCAGAAAGCAGACAAATATACGGCAAGCAGGCCTCTAAATATTGGCAGTTATTCGGATGAAATAAACTATGAATTTCCAGGTCCGGTGGGTGAAAATTATCTTTCATCTCAGGCTGCTATGGATGATCCAGATTACCTGAATAGGATATTTAATATATGGGATTCTAGTGATGAAGGCGGTATTCCTTCAGGACCAGGATCAGGAACACCATTTGATATTATATATTTCACGGACAGGGCAACAGGAAAAACTGAGGTAATACGAGGAAAACCAACAAAAAAAGATCTTCGAGACGGTGAAGGTGGTGTTGACCCGTATTACACTCCTACAGAAACTGAATTTTTATTGAAAGGACTTCTTTCTGTTAGACTGGACAATCCTAGTTTACTCACTGGAAACAGTGGTAACATATTGAGAGATCTTTTTGCCGGTTCAGTTTCAACTGCACAGGCAAAACAGGCAACATCATCACCTGCAGGATTCTATAAGTTTATTTCTGGTCCTGGATCACCAATGAAGTCATTCATGCAAAATCAAAAAGTTCAACAGATATTCAAGAATTTTCAGAATCAAAAAACTGACAGCGTTTTAAGTCAGTCACAAAAGACAAAAGCAGCATCAGCATCAGCAACACCTGAAGAAAGAGTAGGTGCATCTATTGCAGACTCGATGACACAAAGACTTATTGAACAACAGCAACAAACAGGTAATGTTATAGGTCTAAAGTCACAGGCTGCAGGACAGACGTCCACAGTTGGTACAGCATATGCTCAGTCAAAACAGCAGCCACAGCAATCACAACAGCCACCAGCAATGGAATCTCCTTATCCTACAGGACCGCTGATGGTCAATCCACAACCTGAAAACGTATTAAAGCCTAAAAATGTAATAGATCAGACAATTACAGACATACAAAAAACTTTAACCGGTATAACAGCAGGTACAAACAAATGGGGACCGCAGTCTACAAAGGGTATAAGTATTTCATCAACGGCAACAGCATTGACACCGTCAACCAATTTACTTGAAGGACTGAACCTAGGAGTCAATGTTGGTACATTAAGTGCACAGACATCATCACAGAGCAGTGATATAAGCCTAGCAAGCATGTCAGGGTTATTACCTGCATATCAGCAAGAACTTAGACAGGTTCTTTCTCAGCAACTTGGACAGGTACAAAATGAGGCATATAAGACATCTACTGCTGATAGAATTTTTCCAAACATAAAACCAAGAGTAGAACCTGCCAGGATGAAACAGCAAAAAATTACTCCAACAAGGATATTCCCTATTGCACCAGGCATTCCAAGAGGACTTGGACCAAGTAGAATAAAAAGACCATACACACCAAAAGGGGAAAAGAGAACAAAAAAGACATGGTGGCAGACACCTGAAAACTGGTGGGAGCCATATTACTGGGGAGGAAAGGATCAGCAAGGTTCAGGATATGTTACATTTACCGGACAGGAACCTGGAAAGGTTAAAAAGTATGAGAAAAAACACTTTGGTATTGGCGTAGGTGACACACCGTTCGGCATAAAGGGAAAGTGGTTTTAAATGATATATACTAGTAAAATGGTGATTATACATGGGTAGAAGGCAGTCAGTTTTTAACAAACGTTCACAAGACCAGGTTGCTGCTGCACGCAACAAACCTACCGTTACAGGCGGAGGCTTGTTGCCAACAGCACATGCTCAGTCTGCAAGCAACCCGACACAGAACAGACTGCAACAGGCAGCACAAAGAAAAGAGGGACCGTTAGAACGTGCAGGACGGTTTATCCATAACATAGGAGTAGGAGGATACGGAACCGTCAGAGGATACACGACAGACATGTATACCGCTGGCAGATCACTTGCAACAGGTGAAGACGATCCTGTAGACAGCCGTTCATATCGTGACGACGCACTGGTCAGTATGGCCAGCAGAGGCATAATGGAAGGCAAGTATGACGAGGTATGGGAAGAGGCAGGAAGAAGAGTAACCGAGGAACCGGGAAGGGTTGTGGGTGAGGTTGCCGCAGAGACTGCAATAATGCTTGGTACGATGGGATTTGGTGCAGCATGGAAAGGCGGAAGAATAGGCATGGGTGCAGGTCGTGAGCTGTCACGTCTTGGTCAAAAGGGATATTTGCGAAACACAGGTTATTTTAGAAAGGGTACTGAAGCAAAATTCATAGGTGACAGACGTACAATCATAACAACAACAAGCCATAAGGGAAAGGTAAAGACAAGAAACAAAAGAACTAACATGTTTGACAGAATTGAAAGAAAGGCAATTTCATTAACTGAAAAATATAACAAGAACAAAAAAATACCTAAAATAATAACTCCTTCAGGTAGTTCTGTTTTGGCTGCTCAAACAATAGGTGGCGGTGTTATTGGTGCTCGTAACGCTCGTGGTGTTGGCGGTGGATTTGCAGCCATCGGTGGAGGGGGAGCAGCATTGCAAGATAATGTTATATTTAAAGGTGGCATGACAAAAGAAACATTAGAAGCAGCAATAAAAGAAAATACAATTGAAAATAAAATACAGTCTCTCACACCGTCTGGTGATCCTTCAAGTCTTAGGTATGGCGATGAGTTTTATGGATCAGCAGGACCAATGAAGACATACACATTCAACACATACAAGGAAAACAGACGTGGTCCGCGTTGGAAGCAGTATCCAAAAGGCGAGACAGTTGAAAAGGGAGTCACACCTGGACCAAGAGGAATCTCAGAAAATATAAGTTTTATAGGACCCATCAAAAAACCATCTCAGGATTTATCTGATTTTGCTAATAGAAAAGGCATTGAGACAAAAAGCCGTAAGGCATTCTGGAAGGATGCAGGAGAAGTGATGGCTGATGAAAACAAACTAAGAAAGAAAGGCAACAAGATTACAATTGAAGAGGCACAGGCAAAAATTGATAGAATAAAACAAGGAATGACATTGCCATACGATAGAGCCTCACTTGGTAAGTTGAGCCCTGAACAAGAGAGTATAATAAAGTACAAGTCTAACATAAGTAAGGACAAGGAATATCCAGGTGAAATTAAAGACTATTTTGATGAAATTATAGACAGAAGTAATCTTCCTGACAACATGGATGAAAGCAAACTAATTACTGGAAATCCTTTTGAACAGGGCAGTGTTGGTGGAGGAATTAATACCACATATGACCACATGTCAGGTATTAGTTATGATGTTGTGGACGGACTCCCTGCGTTTGCACAGTCAACAACAAAAGACGATACAAGGACACTGGTGGAATTGTCATTGGCAAAGTCATTTACAGACGGTGACAGTGCAACTCAGGCCATGGCAGATGCAAACCAATATGTTGTAGCACAGATGAATGAACGCTCAAGACAAAACAAAATCATTGAAGAACTTTATGAGATACAGAAAGCAAGACCGCAGGCAACAACAATTTCAGGAAAATATGATGAATATGGCAATTTAATAACAGGCACTCCTGCAGAGATAGAGGCTGCTGAAGGTATTGTATTATCAAAAACAGTTGTACCAGGATTCAGGCAGGTTACTTCAGGAACTGATACCGGTGCAATGAAGGGACTGACAAAAAAGAAGCAGCCTGCAGATACAGTATTCAGACCGTTGAGCCAGGGACTTAACACAAGGGAAATGGTTCCTGCAACAAGAGAAGAAGAGTTGCCATATACAGGTGTAATAAAAATCATATCAGGAGGTCAGACCGGAGTTGATCAGACTGCACTAGCTGCATGGTACAAAAGAAAGGGCATTACCGGAGGAACAATGCCAAGGGGATGGCAGACGGAAAACTCATCCAGACTTTTGTACACTGCTGAAAATACAACCAGCCTTAAACCAAATCAGATATTTGTATACGGAGCAAACAAGGACTATAAGAATTATGGTGGTGCCGCTGGTGACGCTAGAAGATACTTTGGTGCTGGAGGAGGAAATCCAGAAAAGGGATACAAAGGACCAAAAGGTGGACCAGGAATAGTCGGACAGAGTTACGGAGTTATTACCAAAAAGGCACCAGACGATGCACCCGAATCATTTTATAGTAAAACTCCTGAAGGAAAGGCTATTGTTAAAAAGGAGATAAAAAAACTTGTAAGGACAATGAGGGCCAATCCTGACAAGGAGTTTATACTTACAGACTTTGGCACACAGATGGCAGGTTTCAAACACAGTGATATTGTTGAAATGTTCGGGGATGCAATTTTACAGCCAAACGCTGTGCTTCCAAAAGGATTTTATAAACAGTTAAAAAAGTCAAAACAATTAGAATATGATGAAATGAGAACAACAGGATTCCAAAAAGGAGAGGACATTAAAAATATATACGGAATGACTGAAGGCAGTGAAGGAGGTGCAAAAGGTCTCGCTAAAAGAATGGAACAAAACATAATAGATTCAGATGTAACAATAGTATTTGGAAACGTTAGGGGCAAGGGAACTGCAGGTACAATAAGAACTGCAAGGGACAGGGGAAGACCTGTACTTATAAATCCAAAAACATCAAAAGAAATAAATGATTTTACTAAATTACATAACGCACAAATTGTAAACATTGCAGGTACCAGAGGCTCACATATTGATGATCCAAAGGTTTTAAAACACGTATCAAAAATGGTAAAAGGTATTAAACAATCAAAAACAAAAGAAGTTCCAAAGGGTAGAAGGAAGTACAGCCACCAGTTGTTCTTAAATACCGCTGATTATGGTGCCGGAGACAACATTGCAGACATGAAAAACATATTTTTTGTTCCTCAAGATATTGCAAGATACAGTTGGGCTTCAGCTAAAAATGCAAGCGGCAAAGGTCCAATGATAACAAAAATACCTAAAAATGCCAGGGAACTTGATGCAATGGTCAAGAGTGACTTTGATTACATGAGTAGACAGGGTACTACCGACAAGGAATTGGTACCAGGTGTTAGTGGCAGTGGCTTTGTCAAGGTTGACACCACGCCTGCAGGTTATAATTTTAGAAATGATTATATATTACGTGACCTCGACACATACAGGGCTTCTATTGGAATGAAGCCTGTAAGCGAGACCGACACAGGAAAGATACTTGGGGCAGCGATGACTGACATGAGAGATCCAACCAAAGTTACAGAATATGATAACTGGAGAGTCTACAATATGGAAGCAGGACAAAATACACAAGGCAAGAATTTCGAGACCTTGTTATGGGAAGCAATGGGTGAAAGTGTAGTTCAAAACATTAGGGGTAAATCAACACGTAAACCAACACGCAAGCAGTTAAATGATTTGTTTCAAAAGGAAGGTGCTTCAGACAAGTGGATGGCAATGAGGAAAAAATTGAATGAACCAAATGATACTAGAACAGATAAAGATATATGGACTCAGTGGTATGCAGAGAATGTCACTCCAACAATAAGAAATCCCGACGAATCTCCTGTCACTATGGAGCAGTTTAGACAGTCAGTAAAATCAGGAACAGAATCATATGTAAACGTTCCAATCGGTAGTACAAGTACTGCAAATGTATTAAGACCAAATGTTGTCAGTCCGGATTTTATTGGAGCAATAACAACCAGTATTAAGGATCCTAAGTTTGATCCGGTCAGACTATGGAGGGGCTGGAATTACAAAAAACCAGATCCATACAGGCTGGCTGATAAGGCAAAGCGTGCAAAGGACCAGAATCAGTTAGCCTATAAGGGCAAGGGCAAGGAGCCACAGTTTCTGGCAGACGTGTTTGGCACTCCGTCAACCAATGTTTATGGTGCCACAGACATAATAGGAATAGGTACGTTTGGTCCAGAAAGAGGATTAAAATTTACAAAGGGAAACAATCCATTCAACTATCCAAAGGGAAGTCCTGAACGCAGGGCGTTGATAAAAAGAAACAAGGAACAAAGAGAACAATGGCAACAGAAACCTGAAAACTGGTGGGAACCATATTACTGGGGAGGAAAGAATAATAAAAAAGCATGGGAAGCAATACGTAAACCAGTTGGAAAGAAAAAAAAGAGACCAGTATATGGACCACGTACAGGCAGACCAGGCTATGGCAGTGACGGTAAAAGAGCCACAAGCAATGAAGAGACATATGGTATTTACAGTGAATTTGGCGGTGGCAGTGAGTTCTTTAATATGGATGATGCTTCTTCAGTAGGCGCTGGTTATTATACCACACCTGAATGATCTTTTTAGTAAAAAAATACCAGGAATAGATGTGCCCCCAACCGCCTCTCCTGCCATAGAAGAAAAAGTGCAAAACATGTAATATACAGGAATAGATGTGCCCCCGACCGGGGGGTTATGAGAGAAGAAAAGAAA
>Ga0208793_1000495_pt1 | contig 26638 bp, 25 predicted proteins | sample 17_taG_FD_184092 | JGI IMG/M metagenome (GOLD analysis project Ga0208793, IMG submission 184092) | Marine viral communities from the Subarctic Pacific Ocean - 17_ETSP_OMZ_AT15314 metaG (SPAdes) (version 2) | ecosystem: Environmental > Aquatic > Marine > Oceanic | place: Pacific Ocean | collected... | reverse complement strand
GGTGGTGGAGGTGGCTACGACGATGGCTACGATGGCGGAGATTCAGGCTACCCATGAAAATACTGCAACAGATCAAAGAGATGGGATACCATCCTCGCATCGACCGTCATCGCAATAGGCTCGCGGTTAGCCCGTGGTCCACTTGTCCTCCTGAGACGCGACAATGGTTTACCGATCATCGCACAGAGATCGAGTCAGCTTTGCGAGGGCAAAGTACAGTCGGATCACAGTTGAAGAATCTGATCGAGCGGAAAGTACCAGCGGTACTAAGAAGCAAAGTTCCAAAATCAACGTGCGGGTGCAGCGACCTTGAAAAGAAGATGAACATGTGGGGCATCGACAAGTGCCAGCAAGAGTCTGAATACATCATCTCTCATTTGGTTGGTCAAAGCGACAAGATGGGAAAGGTTGCGACCGCTGTTCCGCTTGTGCTGCGAAGAAAAGCGGCTGAGAGAATGCTGAAGCTTGCAATCAAGATGGAGCAAAAAGCAAAACTTACGGAATAGAACACAAGTCCGGTAAAATGATGGACTAACTCTTTCAAGGACGAGACGATGCCGCAGAAAAATTCGCAGACGCCGTACACGCAAGGACAGCGCCAAGGTCGGCTAGTTGATGACACGCTGCGAAAAGTGTTTGGATCACCTGCGTTGCCCAAACCACCCCCTCAAAGGCGGACCCTCCCTTCTTATAACCTTCCGCCGCAGCACAGGTCAGCGGCAGTTACACGGCTTATGGGGCGAGACCCCGGACCAATCGGATTGCAGCCAAAAACCGCAGGAGTGCCTCAAGGCTTTTCTCCGTTTACCGGCAAGAAGCAGCCCAAACAGACGAGCCGTGCTGCGCTCGGGCAAGAAGCACGGAGGCGCGGGCAAGCGACTCCACGGCAGGTGAGTAGCCTTCAGCAAGAAATTGGCGGGTTTCGCAACAGAAACCTAAGCGCAACAGCCCAGCCAATGGTGCGAAGAGGGCAGCCACCTACCGAAGAAGTAGCGAGAATCTTACGCACTTCCCCTGAAAATCGTACTAAAAAACAAACTTCAGAACTTTTTGAACACTTTGCAAAACAGCGCTCCACTGCAAACGCAGAGGAGGGCATGGTAAATATGGAGCTAAAGGCGTATGAAAGCCCAATCCGCTCCGGCCGCGCCAGCAGCGCCCAGCAAGCGACACCGCCGACTTTGCAATACGAAGCCCCCGACCCGCTTCAAGGCCAATCGCTTTCACAAAGGCAGTCACCCGGTCTTGGGAAGCCAAGTATAGATGCACCAGACGCCTCTCGATCCCCAACTGTCAGGCGAAGCCAATCCGATATTGAATTTGGAACTGCCCCCGAAGTCACAGGACCACTTCATATGCGAGGGACCATGGGTTCCCCGGCAAGCAGGCTTCAGCCTACAGGTGTAGCGCCAGGCTCAAGCGCGCCAAGGATGAATGAGTTTGGCGAGCCTATTGATTTTCCAGTAACGGGAATTGTCGATCTCCGGCGTCCACCAATGGACGCGACAGAGCAGGCCATGGGCAGTATGGACTACACCACTGATCCATTGACCGTTCAAAATTCACCAGTAAATGCAAGAAGCAAGTTTTCTGCTGACTCAACCCACATGATTGACGACAGCGGCAAGCTCGTAAGGAGAGGCGGAGGCGCAAGGCACCCGACGCGAGCAAGAGGGCAGCGGCCCGGCGTAGAGCCGAAGTCCGCTTATGAGGCATACAAGGCTGGAACTGGGCTGCCAGAGCTGGAGGCGCATGTTGAGATGATGGAGAACACGCCGCTTCAGATCTCACAGGAAGACAGGCAAAGGGCAGCGCAGATGAAAAGAGACCGTGCTGAAACAAGCAGTTTCCTGCGACCCGGTGGTGGACTTACGGATCTGTACGAAGGTCAGGCGGGCGGCAATGACACAATGTACGATTCTAGCGACCCTTCTCAAATGCTCATGCCTGCTCCTCGCAGTCCGGGAGTAGATGAAGATTCCTTAGCCAAGCTGAAATCAAAGTACCAACCGAACCATCGCTCTCGCAGCGTTATGAGCGAAGGGCTGGGTGACGGCAGCGACTTCGACAGAATGCGAGAAGCAGACGCCGCAGCAAGAGCTGACCATGTGATGCCTACCGTCGATCCTTTGATGAATCGAGACTTTAGAGGTCTAGATACAAATGTAAGAGAAAGGATCATCGACGGCGATGCAAGACGACGAGAGCGACGAGGAACGCCTAATCCGGGAACCGAAGCCGGAGACGCTCTATTCCGAGAGCAAAGAGAGAGAAGGAGCCAGCGACGACAAGACGCCTTGGATCTCAGAAGGGAAGCGAATGACTTGCGGGCAGGAACTGGCATGGGGTTCAGGCAAGCTGTAGGTGCTGTGCGAAGGCGAGACGCAGCTATCGAAAGGCAAGACGAGATGATTGCTGACCAGCAGCGGAGGCAAGATGTTTCAACATACATTGAGACAGCACAGCAAGATCCTGCGCTTGCTAGGCAGTTTGCTGAGCAAGTTGGTCTTGAAGGCTTCGCGGGGAAGACAAGCGCTGAAGTTGCTCAAGAGATGGAAAACAAGTCAGCCATGAGAGTTCAGTTGTCAGAAAATCCGCAATCCATTCTCGACATAACGCGAGACGTTCGAGAGCAGTTCCCAAATAATCCCGAAAGGCAGCAGGAGGAACTCGCGAAACTTGGGATCAGTCCTGACATGGTAAGCAGCGCAATGGAAAGAACCAAGCCCGGCTTCCTCGACAGTGCAACGGGGGTTGGAAAAAGCGCACTTGCAGCCGGAGCAAGGGCAATAGGTCAGGGCATTGACGGAGCGTTAGAAAGCCCCGTCACAGGCGTTATTCCCGGAGTGGGCTTGTTGCCGTCAGGGGCAGGTGCTGCTTTGGGAAGCGGGGCTTCGCAATACATCTTGCAGCCCGACCAAGACGAGCAGGATCGGCTACGCGCTCGCCGCCTCATTCAGCAGAACAATCCTTCCCGCTAGGCGAACCAATTTACACAGAATAAAAGAAGGCTACTGAAGTGGTAAATCCCTACGCAGGCTATCTGGCTGGAAAAGGAATTGGGCTGGGCTTGAGAGAAGAGGACAAGTCTCGCCGAGAATCTTTCGGCGGAGAGGCAGCTCCAAAGCTTAGCAAGCCTCCTGCGGGGTTGCAGCCAAGCCAAGGCTCTGTCTTGCCTGCCGGCACCAATGCTACACCGCAACCGGAGATCGAAAGTGAAAACCTTGGGCTGCGTGCTGTAGGTGCGGTTGGAAATCTGCTGGACCTCCCTGGCAGCATGGTGAGAGACACTCTGACGCTCAACAATCCATTTGACCAGCTTCTTAGCCCGTTCAGCAGTGAGAACAGAGTTCACGGAGACGCCTTTCGCCAGTCATTCCTCCCCGGAGAAGGGACGACGACTTCTGGAAAAGTCGGTCGGTTCTTGACTGACCTCGGCATAGAGATCGCCCTTGATCCTTTGACGTATCTTAGCGGCGGAATAACGGCGGCAGTAAAAGGATCGAGCCGAGGAGCGCAAGCAGCAAGGGCGGCATTAAAGACAGGCCTTGTCGATGATCTTGCAGAAGCAGGAACGAAAAAGCTGGGCCGAAAGGTCGGGAAGAAAGAGGCGTTGCAGAATCTTACAGCCCAAGACCTCATTGACTTCAATAGGCAGGGACTAGATAGCAGTGGCCGGAAATCTGCTGGGTTAGTGAAAGGAAAGAAGGCTAAGTTCGACAAGGCCCTCGACAGTGACAAGCAACTAAAGAAGCAATCCAAGGAAATCAATGACGCTGAAAGAAGTGCAATAGCAAACGCACCTCTTTCTCAGGGGCATTACAGGTTCAGGCTGCCGTTTGGGATTGTTGACAAGAGCTTTGGCGGAGCAAAGGCCGCAAGATTCTCCGACGCTGTTGGGTCGGCTGTCCGTTACAGCGCTCCTGTCAGGGTTGGAGCTGCCTTGGTGCATAAGCCCTCTAAGGGCCGACTGACTAAGGCTGGTCAAATTGCTGGCGCAGAGGAAGCCAGACGCCTGGCTGAAGACAAGGCCGCCGTGGGTTATGCGCTGCAACCTGCCATAGCCAACATCAAGACCAAGGTGTTTAAGGACGGGTTGCCACCTGATGAGCAAGAGCGCCTCGGCAGCCTTGCGTATGACTACCTTGAAGATGTCGGCAGAGGTGGCGCCGATCAGGGTGAAGGAGGGATAAGGCAGTTCTCGCCCGATGACGGCTTCAGGGATCGAGCAGAGTTCGGAGAGCTTCGCGAAGCGGGAGTGCTAGAGGATCTTGATGTAATCAAAGAAGAGTCAAAGATAGCTCTCGATCACGCCCAGCGATCTGGCGTTGCAGTAGAAATGCTGGACGATCCGTTCATCTCGTATGCAGCAAGAACAAGAAACGCATCAGACAGCCCAATGAAGAGGGCTGAGTCGCAGCAGGTCTATGAAACAAAAAGCGAACACGCAACAAGGCGTAGAGACTACCTCCGAGGGCATGAAGGGGGAACTGGAATACTCCAGAAGATGTCTCTGAACATCGACCCAGCAACAGGCAGGAAGCTTTCTCCAGATGAGGGTGGGATTGCAGCATCCGCAGACAACGCAAAGGAAGCAGGCACTCAGATTTCCAAGGATCTTGCAGAAGCAAGGAAGCAGAAGTTTGCAGAAGTCTACAACGTGCCAGAAGAGAAGGTTGATTCGCTATACACGTTAATGGCAAATCGACCTCTTCGTGAAATTGAAGAAGGCAAGCCTCTCTTTGTGTCTGACCCTACGGATTCTGCATTCAGGGCCATCGGTTCGCTTTATGAAGCAGCAGGCGAAGCAAGCGGGTTGAGCAAGTTCCTGAAGAAGCATAGCCAGCTACCTCAAAGCGTAGAACTAAACAGGCTGGTAAGCGAGGCATCTGACACGGACTTCGTTAAGTCAGTAGAAGATCGAGGCAGAGCTGCGTCAGCGTTGCGGTTGCAAGCTGACATCCTTGAGCAGATGCCGGAAGGTGCAGACCCAGCGCTCAGAAGATTGACGATACAAAACGGAGGAGACCGGGATAAGCTCATGCAGCTTGTTCCAGGTACAGGCGATGACCTGCCTCCTGGAGGCGGAGGATCTCGTCCATCTGGAGGAGGCGGTTCCCGTCCTTCTGGAGGCGGAGGCGGAGGCGGAGGCGGAGGCGGCAAGAAGCCCAAGCCGGGCAGTCCATCTCCCTCTTCATCCGTTTCAGATGAGGCAGTGCAAGCTGCGAAGGATCTCCTACGAGCAGTAGATGAAGGCGGTGTTCCTTCCGGGATGAACAACAACCTTAGAAAGGTTGGGGAAGGAGTGCTTGGTAAGGGTGCGTACAACAAAAGACGCTATCCAACAGCAAAGTCGTGGATAGATAAGATCCGAAGCGAGGTTGAGAAGGTCGAGCGAACCACAGTAAATCGACCTCCCATAAAACGAGCGAGCGACGAAGATCTAATCTCAGCCGGCGCATACGTCGCTTACGGATTCGAGGAGATCAGCAAGCCTCGTGTCGTTGCCCTTGTTCGCGAACTCCGCGAGCGTGGGACCAAGGACACGATGAAGCTTGCCAATGACATCGAAGCTGACTACCCGGATTACTTCAGGGGTGACTTCGAGAAGGCGCTCCTAGGACCTCTTGCAGATGACGAGCTTTCGAGTACGGCAACCGGGCTTATGATGGAAGCTGGCGGGGCCGCGCGATTTGGAATGAAGACTCAGTTCGCAAGAGCAAGGGACACCATTCGATCGCTTCGGGCGAGACAGGCTCCCGGCGATGACGAGCTAGAGGAGGCTCTCAGGGAAGCCTTCGGGATGAACAACAAGATCCGAAGCTCAGCTTCTCCTTCGCGATACCAAGAAAGCATGGAAGACCTTGCTGCCGAACTAGAGGCAGAAGGGCTGGTGGATGATGCAGCTTATCTCCGAGGTGAAGGGCCACGGCCAGGGACCACCGCAACAAAAGGCAAGGCATCAACTCCGGCATCGAAAGTTGGCGCTGAGCCGCCAGCGGGTGTGTTCGATGTCTCTTCGGTTGCACTCAAGGAAAAGAATGCTCTCATCAAAAGCCTGAAGCAACTCGACAAAGGCAAGTACGGGGGCGTGAAGCTCAGCGGCAAAGGCGTAACAGTAAAGTCAAAAAACGAACTGTTGCAGCAAGCCATAGAAGATGGCGACCTTGAGGTGACTTCAGACGGACTGAAGATCCGTGACGCATCCGCACCGACCAAGAAAACAAGTCAAGCAGGACAGACGAGAAACAAGCTTGCAACGAGCGACGACAAGCCGGGCTTGATCGACAACTCCCAAGAGGTAGGTACAGCATCTCCTTCTAGGAGAAAGACAGATGTTTCCCCGACTGCCGAAACCGGACCAACGGAAGGTGATGTGCGACTAGCGATGCTGGCGCACATGAACCCTGCCTATGATGGCGCTCCGATCTCAGCGTTCAGTCGGTTGATTGAGGTCCTAAGGACAGGCAACCAGCAGCACAAGGATCTTGCTCGAAAACTTCGACGCAAGTTCAAGGGAGAGATCAGGGAACACGACAAGACTATCAAAGCCCTGGAGGAGGGTCTCGATCGTGTCGAGAATCTGTTCGCCGAAGATCTTGAGCTTACAGCGCTAAGGTTCGCTGCATATGAAACCGAAGACCTTCCGATGCCTGCGTACCAAATCGTCAAGGAGCTGTTCAGGAGAGGCGACGACAAGGGCTATCAAGTTGCAGAGATGATTACAGAGCTTCATCATGCTGATCCAAAGATGAAGGAGCTTTTTGAGAGGTACTCAGAACTCAAGGGCCGGCCAATCATCAGGAAGGATGGCAAGAAAACCCGTGCGCAGAGAAGCGCTGCCAACAAAAAGAAGCAAGCAGAAAAGCCTGTGGTTCGCAGTAGTGAGCCGACACAGCATGCCAAAAGCCCGCGACCAGAGCCGGCAGATGGGAATCATTTCGACAAACATCTCCTTCACGCAACGCTGCCCAAGGCTGTGGATGGTTACAGCGCGCAAGATGCTTCGTCACTGGTGAAAAGGATGGTGGAGAAGCTGAGGATAGATCGCGGCAACGCGATTGGAGACGGGAACTCACGCCTTGCAGATGAGATCACTCAAGAGATTTCCTCGATTGAAGGAAGGAACAACGGAGCAAGGGGTGTGATGGGAGAGTTCGAGCCTTATGAGCTTGCGAGTTTCATTGCACGACTTGGGGAGGGCAATTACTCGGGCAGCATGAGAGTCGAATGGGTAAGGGGTGCGAACGCCAACGCGATAAAGCCCAAGATCTTGACCCCGATCGCTAAAAAAATGTACAAGAACAAGGCTAAGCTTTCGAGGTCAGAGCAACTAAAGTTTGCCGGCGGCGTGAACGTCAACAGGAACCTTTTGCTTGAGGTGTTCGAGCCGAATCCGAAGTACATCAAGGAGCTAATGGATGATGTCAAGAGTAAGATCGTAAAAGGCAGCAAACTCACTGACGACGAGGCGGAGTTCGCGACTGCAATACTGGCTAACGATCTTTCTGAAGAAGGGTTTGGTCACTGGGCTGATCTCTCGGATGAGATAGTGGAGTCATTCCGGTTCACAGGAAAGCCACCCACAGGAAAGGCAGCAAAGCGAACCGCCGCTGGGCCTATCGCAGGTTCGGAGTCGATGCTGCTAACGCCTGTTGCAGGCAGAGGCAAGTCAGTAACTAAAGAGGGCAACGCCTTGCTTGTCCAAGGCATGCAGAACCAATCCCTTACTAGCTGGCTCAAGAAGCTGGGTAAATCCAGAGGAGAAGATTACAGTCAGGCAGTTAAGTCTTCTGTTGCTCAAAAGAAAAGCGCCATCGTCAGGGCCTTGGATCAGGGCGACTTAATCCTAGGCAAGGATGGTCTTGAGCTTGGCAAGAAGCCAGCAGCGGCAGGATCAACAGCACCGACTGTTATGCCACAAGCTGGCAGGGCAACCACTCCCGCTGGCGAGATTAAAAGGCTTTATGACGAAGGCCTGAAAAGACAGCTTGAGATGCACGGAAGCATGGAAGCCGTAGAGCAGGCAGCCATGGAATCAGGATTTTCTGATGCTGATGAAATGCTACAAAGGGCCGCTGAACTTCTTTACGCGAGGGGTCAGGGGGAAAGCCTTTCTCAGTCCACGCATCACTACGGCAGGGTCGCAGGAACAAGAGTCGGCCTTTCTGATTCAGGTGTGCTTGCAGGCCTAACCAGAGCGATCTTCAGCGATGACTACGTTACCGTGTACGGCACAGCAGCAAGGGACATAGCCGCTGCCCTTCAGCTCGACCGACAGCTTGGTGAGAGAATGGTCGATGTGTTCAACTCATCAAGGCCTGAAGTTTCCGCTCTCAGGTCAAGCATCAAGCCAGAGTTCCAAGGCCAAGTGGAGCAGGCGCTTCGGCTGTATGACGAGCAGTTAGCCGAAGTAAATCAGGCAGCGTCACTCGCCTTGAGCGATGACGCTATCTTGGATGTAGCATCATCACTGGACATGGACATGCCTGCCTTGCATGAGAAGGGTTCCGAGGCATTCCGAGACCACTTCCTGAAGCACGCGAACACCGCCACAAGTCAAGGCAAAACGCATCAGGCACAGCTTGCACTGTCAGTCGCGAACCCCTTGCATGACGACTCAGATCGCCTGCTTGGAAGCTTCAGCATGGATAGCTACCCAGCGCCAGAGGCTATCGCAAAGTTCGCCAACAACGCACGAAATGTTTCATACGAAGAAGAGTATGGCTACACGACACTGGAGGCATTGCTGAACGAGCGACCTGAGGTATTCACGGAGATGGTCGCAGATGCTCAGGCTGTGATTGGAAGAGACTCATCAATTAACTTCGGGAACGCAGCACCTCAGTACACCAAGCTTCCATTTGCTGTGGCAAACGCAAGCCGGCAGCGAGGAGAGTCGTTAGCCCAGAGCTTTGACTATGATCCAAACTTCTATGTCAAGTCGCTCAAGAACATGGAAGCACGAAAGCCTAACTCCAAGGTCACGGCCAACGAGGTGCTGAAAAGAAGCCAGAACCCGCTTGGACTTTCGGCGTCAGAGATTGACTTCCTGAAGCTCGAAGAGGCTTTCGCTGGAAAAGATGTCATTACAGCAGGTGAACTGGCATCCTATATCGACAGCATGTCGCCAAAGATCACGGTCAGGTACAAAGACGGGCCTGATGCCCAGTATCAACAATGGAGCAGGCCCGCAGAAGGCGCAGAGAAGGACAGTTATTTCGAGCTTCATGTTGCGTCAGAAGAAATGACGAAGACGCAGCCCCTGCACATGAAAGTTGACGGTGGTCTGTCTCATATCAGGGGCGATGTTAGGCAAGTCGGAGACAAGCGTGTGCTTGCTGTCAACGAAATACAGGAAGATCGGAGCAATCAGATCCGGTTAATTGAAAACACTCTTAAAGCTTTTTCCGGTCCGATTGAAGAGCGGTTTGGCGGAAAGATAAATCACGACCTGCTGAAAGCCCCTGCCACGGAGATTGTACAAGCAACCAGAGTGCTGCAAGAGCGTGCGTATCAGCAAACCGAAGTTCTCGATTCAGCCATAGTAATTGGGTCAAGACGGGATTATGGACTTCCTGCACAAATCCTGAATGCCTTTGAGAGTATTGGGTGGACCGCAGGCACTAGAGGGAAAACGAAGGCAAGCCTGAACATGGGCTACCGAACAGAGGCTGTGAAGAAAGTCAAGAGAAAAAGCGTCACAGATGAGCCGCAGCCCCCGGTCAGTCCATACTCCTCAAACAGCGAGTACATACAGGCGGAACAGGATCTCATGCAATCGGCGATGAATGCTGCTGAAAACCTCAACAGGCTGCAAAGCGCGCAGGGCGCACAAGAACTTGCAATGGAAGCCATAGAAATGGCTAAGCCAGTCGCAGCCAGATCAGAACTGATGGGGCCTCGTGGCGACTTGGTGGGAAGATCGTTTGCGAAACTTGTTAATTTTCCAACCGAGGAACTTCTGCGCCACATACACAGGTCGAATGGGCAGGTGAGCGATGGCTTTGTTAGCGAGATTGGCGAACTGTACGATGAGATTAGCAGCGCGCACTACAGGATGGACAATGAGGTGGTTCGTGGCGACTCAGCAATGAGCGATCCCCTTGGTGCGCTCTTGCGCAACGAGCCTGGGGAGGCGAGAGCAGAGTTCGTGGATGACATTACTGAACTCATAGAAGCAAGCGCAGGCATAGACGAAACTATCAAGAGATACGACAGGGCGGCGAGTGCTTTTGAAGACGGCCTTGCAGGGCAGTTAGCGAAAGATGGGGCAGACTGGCAAACTACGGGTGAATACTTCAGAACAGAAAGGCTACCCATAGAAGGAGCGAAGGCAGAGGATGACATATACGGAGACGTATTCCTTCACCCCCAACTTCAAGATTTAGCCAATGGCATTTCGGATAGAGAAGAGTTCCATGAAGGACTAACACTGAACGGGAGGTCTCTGCACGCTGCCCTTAGAGCAGGCATTGAGCTTGCCGTAAAGAATGGGCTTGATGGCGTCACTGTTGAACCGGGGGACCTTGCAGGCTTGTACTCCAAGGCGCCATCGAAGCAGCAAGCAAGACTGAAGAAGATATACCAGAAAGTAATCAAGCAAGTAGATCAGGACATCAAGCAAGAGACAGGAACTGGTAGTGGATTTACTCGGCTGGACCAAGCAGATGAATACACCATGCCTGAGGCATGGTCTCCTTCAAATCCAGAAGAGAAAATGCTCTACGATGAGATTCGGGCAGCAGGGATTGGCTTCAGCGAAGAAGGCGACCAAGAAATCCTAGAAGAGTTCGGGCTTCCTATTGAAATGTTTAACAGACTGCCAACGGTGAAGAACACGAAGCAGAGGAGCCTCGCAAACGACCAGCGGATGGCTCTGATGTTCACTGACGAACTCAAGCAGTCGGTCCGCACAAGAGGTCAGTCCCTGTTTCAGGCCGGCAACACAGGAGAAAATCGGGCAGAAATCGTGCTGCCACGGGGCGTGTCGAAAGAAGACTGGATGGAAGCGAATGTCAGAACTGAGATCAACGCACTAAAAGAGCCTGACGTTCGGTCACTGATGCACGAGCTTGGACACTTGACACGGTTTTCTCTCAAGAGACTTGGGCCTGAGAAGCTTGAGAAGGCCCAGCAGTTAATGAAGCGCTACGTCAAAGATCCCGGAACTGAGATGGTGGATGGCGAGTTCAACTGGAACGCTCAGGCACTGCAACCGAATGGAGTAGACCCGATGTCCAAGGGCTACACGCTAGAGGAAGCGTTTGCCGACATTATGATGCAAGTCTTCGACAAACGGTCAGACAGGCGAGCCTTGTCACCCGAAGATGAGCGAGGGTTCCTTGCAGAAATAACAGAAGCTTTCCGTGACCTCACAGGCGGTATCTGGTCCAAGGTGAAGGACACTGCTCATGTTGAGGAAATGCAAGACGATGTAGTGAAGTTCATTGAAGATGACATCCTTGGCCCTGAGCATTACTACATGCAAAGGCCTAGCAATATCGCTGCGATCCTTGACGCAACCAAGTCTGGCAACATTCGGATGATGAACCGAATCTTAGAGGAACTGGATAGCAAGGACATCAGCAACGCTGAGAGCCAGGTCCTCAGAAAGAGATTCGACGGGGCAAAGAAGGCGTCAGGTAAGTTTGATGAAGTGGAGCAGGAGAAGTTTGCCCAGATACAGAACGAGTACAGCCGAAGGAAGGACGTTGTTGTATCTGAGTTCTTAGCAGAGAACGGTCGCCCACCTAGTTCTGTCGAGCTTCCAGCATTGATGAGGAAGGACGGAGACTTCGATGGCATCGACATGGGCGTAAGCCCAAAGGAAGTTTTGAGCCAGTTCAAGATAGACCAGTCCCTTCAGCAGGACTTCAGTCGGATTATGAACACTGGCAAGCAGGTTGCGCTCCCCGGTGTTCTCAACAAGGCCTTGTCCTACTTTGACGCCGTGACCAACACGTTCAAGACAAACGTCACAGCTACTAACCCGGGGTTCCATGGTCGAAACTTCATAAGCGGCTTCATCCAGAACGTGCTTAACGATGTAACTGACCCGAACCTGAAAGGCATAAACAAATTCCTTCGACCCATTCGGGACGCAAGGGACTTAATGACAGGGCAATCAGTCAAAGGCCTCGCAGATCAAGCACCGATGCTTGGGTTCGCAAAGGGTCAGGACGCTGAAGCGTCAGAAGAGTTAGTGCGGCTGGCATACGCACACGGCGTCCTTGAGTCCCCCGGTCAGCAGTACGACATGCTTGGGTCATCAGGGCAGTATGCTTCTGACACCATGCCTGGCCTTGATGTGTCTGCGTCAGGAGCTAAGCCGGGTAAGTTTGGGCTGTTCGACATTATCAAAAGAAGAGCAGCGAGGGATGCTCCGAAGAAAAGGTCCGAGAACCTGAACATCTTCAAGGTAAGCGGCGGCTTTTCCGGTAACGACAAGTTTTACCCTGCAAGGCTTGGTAGAGCTGGCGGAGATGTCATCGAAGGATTCCATAGGCTTGGCGGCTTTACGGCATTGATTAAGCAGGGCTACTCACCTTACGAGGCAGCAAAGCGAATTAAACTTTTGCACGTTGACTACGGAAACCTGACGGATGTCGAGCGGAATGTTCTCAGGCGCGCGTTCCCCTTCTATTCTTACACAAAGGGCATGACCTCTTATCTGGTTCAAGAACTTTACAACAAGCCCGGCGGAAAAGTTTCACAGACTGTCCGGGCAGCCAACATCTCAAGAAAAGCTGACCCTGCTGTGCCAGACTACGTTTCGCAAGGGGTTTCCATACCACTGGGCGAAAAGCCTGACGGAACAAAGGCGTACATCTCTGGCCTCGGGCTTATGCACGAACAGCCAGTGAGCTTGCTTGATCCAGTGCTGTCTGGTGATGTACCGGAGTCCTTGTTTGAGATCGGAAGGAACCTGCACCCAGTCCTCAAGGCTCCCCTTGAGCTGATGTTCAATGAGTCAATGTTCCAGCAAGGCCCTCAAGGGGGAAGGTCACTCGACGACTTGGACCCGCCCCTGGGCCGAATGCTTAGCAATGTTGGAGACACTCTTGGCCTTACCGACCGAACAGAACCGTACAGGATTAACAAAGTCCTTGAGTCTGTTGCGTCAAACAGCCCGGCTAGTAGGTACATCTCCACTGCCCGCACCCTTGCCGACCCAAGAAAGACCCTTGGTCAAAAGCTGCTTCCGTTTGGGCTGGGGCCAAGGGTTAGCACTATATCACCTGCGTCTCAGGACGCTGTTCTCAGGGAGAGAGCAGCCCAGCTTATGAGAGAGATGGGCGGCAAGGTGTTTGAAAGATCGTACATCCCTGATGAAACTATAGATGCCATGTCTCCCGCAGACAGGGAGAAGGCTGAGTCCTACATGCAGATAATGAAAACACTTGCTGACCGAGCCAAACACCGGAAGGCTGTAACAGAAATGCAACAAGCACAGGAGACAAACTAATGGCCGACGAGATCCGAATCGCAGCAAGCATGAGCGTTGACAATGGCAACTTGTCATTTTCTCAGAACTACGGAACCAAGTCCTATAACCAGACCGCAGTGGGAGGCCCGTCTCCCGGCATGAAAGAGATCGGAACATCTGAAGAAACTGAGACCTTCAGTGAGTTGACTACGCCGGGCTGGTGTACGATCCAGAACCTTGACTCAACTAACTTTGTCGAGTGGGGATTTAGTAGTGGTGTGTACGGCGGCAAGTTGATGGCTGGCGAAACTGCGGGTCCATTCCGAATCAACAGTGCGTCCACCACGCTGTACCTGAAAGCAGACACTGCTGCCTGCCGTGTTGTCATCAACGCCCTTGAGAGCTAGGAGAGCAAGATGATTGAGTACAGAGGCGAAAAGTTTTCTGGTTACAACAAGCCCAAGAAGACACCGGGAGGCCCTAAGAAGTCAGCAGTGCTTGCCAAAGAGGGCAGCAAGGTCAGGCTGGTTAGATTTGGAGACCCCAACATGACAATCAAAAAGCACAAGCCTGCGAGACGCAAGTCCTTTCGCGCCCGACATGGTTGTGACAAAGGGAAGCTATCCAAACTGACAGCAAAGTATTGGTCTTGCAAAGCTTGGTAACTCTGGCGGCATTCGTTAAGCGACGATCTCCCATAGGTCTTTGCAGTCGGCGTCGGCAAACTTTTCTACAGTCTCTAGCTGGGACTGTGTCCCCCTGACCTTCCATCCCAGCTCTTCGACTGCATTCAAGGAGTCTTTGACGAACTTAATTGCGCCCCATACTGGAACCTTCCACTTGCGTTTGCCCTCGGGTACGAACAGCACAGAACAGGCGTCACGCGAGTCACCCCAAGAGACCTGCACATCGAAGTCGCCTGTGGAAATATTGTTAATGCGCTCGATGGTCTGGTCTGACGAAAGCTGCTGGTCGCTGGACACTTTCTTGATAAGCCACTCCATGCACTCTGCCATGCCTATGATCCACACAGACAGGCAGTGATTATCCATTTCGATTGGAATATCCGGCTGGCCTGACCTACCAACAACCGCACTATTAGTGACCCTTAGCTGTATTGGGATCACCCCGTCATCAAGTATATCGCTCCTGCCATCGGGGTAAAGACGCAGTGCTTTCTTGGACTGCTGCCTGTCGATTAGCTCAGTAAGGCTTACGTCACACCCGTCCATGGCCTGACGGTAAAGCTCCATTGGGTGCATAGACTTTACGGCTAGTTTCTTGCGTCTGCTCATAATGTATATCCTTCATCTTTGAGCTTGTTTGTTAGCTCTTTGGTGACACTATTGTGATCGTTTCTTCTGATAAACTCCACGTTATCTACCCTGTACCCAAGCAACGTCGAGGCTTGCGCCAAGCTGATCTTCGGGAACCCAAGTGAACAAGCGGCTGCAAAGTTCACGCATGTTCTTTCTGAATACTTGCGGGTGGACCCACTAGCACGAAGGCTGCGACGGATCGCCTTGAAAGTTTCGAGTCTTGTGTATCCGTCCCTAAACAACTGGCGGCATGCAATGCCCACCGCTCTTTCATTAGTACACGGGGAGTACCTGGAAGCTTTGCTTCTGTCTTTTCTGGCGGCATTCGGTGTGTAAACAATTCTCCAGCCGGGCGATGCCTGCCGGGTAGGAAGCCCACGCTTGCGCTTTGCTTCAAGCGCATTGGCTGTTCGTTCACAGATAAGGTCACGCTCCAGCTTGGCCCACACAGCAAAAAAGCTCAGGATAGCGCGTCCTGTAGGCTGCGTAGTGTCGGCTGGAACGTCAAGAAACTGAATGTTTATGCCAGCTTCATTCAGTTTCAGCATTGTCTTTTCAGCATCGGCTGCGCTCCGAAAGGCGCGGCTTAGTGTGGCAACAACAACAAGATCCCCCTGCTCAAGGTCGCATAGCAGCTTATGCCCTTCGGGGCGCTTGAGCATATCCACTCGGCTGGACACCGCTTCGTCGATAACAACACCAAGGAACTTCGCATCCGGCGGCAACACTCCGCAGGACTGCTGCGCCTTGAACCAAGTAGAAATCTTGTCGGTTTGAACCTTAGGGGAAAGCTGCTGCTTGTCAGTGGACATACGTCCGTATCCAACAACATTCACGATTAGTTCTCCTTTGCTTCCGCCAACGCAGGAGACCAATACCTAGCAAGGTTTACGCGAGCCAGAAGCACAACTCTCGTGTTGCACTCTGAGCAGCACCGACCATCGTTTACCGGCTCTGCATTATGCCCTTTATCCCAACCCCAGGAGGTTGTCTCAATCTCGTCAAAGCAGATAGAACACTTCATCACATGATCTCCTGATCTAGTACAAAAAGTAAAACAGAGCTGCAAGGAAGCAGCCCTCAACCACAACACTCGCGACCACCCGTCCAGCCATCACTTAGCCTCGTTATCTAGGGGAACGGAAAAGTGCCAAGCCAATTCTTTGAAGCCTTGCAATGCAAACCCGCAGACTCCGTGGTGTCTTTGGACAGCGTACCGAAGCAACTGATGAATCTCACGACTGGGCCTGTCCTTGAGCGAGTCGTACACTTCAAACAAATTCAAGTTGCCGCTCCAACTGTGAACCTCATCCTTGATCCTTTGGGGAATCTGATCCAGATCAGGACGTTCTTCTGCCATGAAAGTAATTACAGCCCTCATGTCACTGTTGCAGTTGGAACTGTCAACTCCAGCCGCTTCGCAAATATCATCAAACGTCATCGCTTAGCCCTCCTCTCTTGCATTGTTAGTTTCCCATCGCCTGAGTTCCACGGGTTTCGCCTTGGGTTGCAGCAGAGTGGGCATGAGCAAGCCCTTGCCTTGCCCTTCAGCCGGTCCCTTGTCTTGTGTTTCGGTTTCTTTGGTTTCATTACTTAGCCCTCGTCATCATGGGTGAAGCGTAAGGACAGGCTGCACAGCCCATGTAAACCCCAACACCTTCTTTGCTGCCAAGCATCCCAGCCATCAGCGGATTGTTTGGCACAGTCACTTCGAGCATAAAAAGAGTCTTGCCCTTACAGTTAGGACAAGACTCGTCGAGTGGGCCAGACTTAATCTCTGGCGGGTCAGTTGGCTCAGGCGTTTCGCCGTAGCCGTAGTCTCTGTCAAACGGTTTCATTCATCCCCTCCTTCGCGAGCTTCGGGTCAAATACCTGGACCACCTGCTCCGAGTCTTTGTCAAGCGGCTGAACGCTCCAGTCGCCGTAGTAGATTCCGTCATAGTAGAAAAGGTCATCTACGCAGTATTCGCTAAGGAACTCGTAGTCTTCTTGGCCTGTGAACATGATTCGGATGTCGGAGGCATACGTTACCGTCACTCCTTCAGCCTCTAGCACCGGGCCTTCCGATCCCCAGTCGTTCATCTCTTCGTCCATCGTCTTCCTTCCGTGATACAAATGCAGTGTCATCCTGTGGCTCATCATCTATCAATCCTCCGGTTAGCGTAGTGAATCAAATCTTATCGTGAGGGTAGTTGCCCGGTCGCTGTTTGGATGCCGACCGGGAAGTTCATCTTCCCAGAACTCAAGCTCTATCCAATCGACGCTTACGAATACTCCATTGAGGTGAAACTCACCCCTGTCATCGTCGTAAATCCTGTCGAACTGATCTTGACCTATCAGGTCTTTGATCGACTTTGAGAACCAAGAGCTAATGCAATTCCAGATGGCGTGATTCTTCAGCATTGATTCATCCGTTCCGCAGTCGCTAATGCTTACGCCATAACGCCTGCTCTTTCCTTCTAAGTTGGGAACAATGAAGGGTCGAAACTCAGTGTCGGTTATCATTAGTAATCCTCCGGCAGTAGTAGTGTGGTAGACGAACGATCCGCTTCGGTGATCGCCCAGATTTCAAGGTCGTCTTTAACCTTGTAGACAGACATGATCCGGCAGTCAGTGGTAAGTGCCTCATCGTTAATCTTTGCTTCTTCATCACAGACATCGCCCCAGTCACCAGCAGAGTGACGAGCAATTATCTTCGGCAATAACCGATGAGCCTTGTCGCCAAGGCGTTGCTGTAGGTTGCTGGTAGCAACAACAGTCCCTAACTCAAAGGCAGTTCCAGTAACGACAACTACTTCGTTGCCATCAATCTCTTCTTCTCTAGTCATTCGCTGATCTCTCCTTATAAGAACAAGCAAGGTCCAGAATCCCGCAAGGAATCCGTAAAGAAAAAACAATCCGTTGTAGACGAGCGTCACTGGCCCTCCTCTTTGCTTTCGTTTCTTTCTAGGAAAGCCTTGTGCAGATCGACAATGGAACTGCGAAGGTGTGCGATCGAATCGGTGTTAAAGGTGTTGGCTTCAGATCCTATCTGCTGTTCGATTTCCCCAGACAGTAAGAAAACAAGCTGATTCATCTGAGACATTGCGCTCCACAGCTCAGCGATGTCGCTCTTTGAGGCAAGGCCGCGAAGTCCTGACCGGCCATTGTCACGCCGCTTGGCGACAAACTTCACTCCGACCTTTTCAAAAGCCATGACGATGGCTCTTTCATTTGCCGCCGGAAACTTCTTTGCAGCCCAGCGAATCGCTGCCCTTTGCTGCTTAGGGATCTCCTCTTTGTGGTTCTGTATGTAGACGATCAAATCTGCAAGAACCGTGAGAGTTGTTTTTTTGTGTCCTCTCCTGCTTTTCTTTGCTTCTACGCTCATCTCTACTAACTCCTTAAAAGAATCACTTGAAAACCACATGGACTATCAACATAGCCATGACAAATAGTGGCAGAGCCACAACAACAATGGGTGCTAGTGCGACACCAGCTACAAACAGGCCAATCAGGATAGCGGGCCAAAAATCCGGGCAGTCATCGTCCATGATTACCCCTAAAAGATTTGAGCTGAGGCGGGAAGTGTTTCCTGCTCCCGCTTGACACGGACATTGTCTGCGACCTGCTGCATTTCACCGAGTCGGGACTCGCAGCGATCAGCAGCCAACCTTAAAGACATGGTTGTCTTCTCGATGGACTCCCTGGCTGTATTTATGGCGCGGGACATGGACTTACTCGAACATTCGTCGTACCCGCTACCCTCCACTAAGTCGATGTAGCCCTCCGCTTGCTCCAGCACTATTGATACTTGCTCCTCGGTGGCATCCGACGCTACGTCGCCTGCATTGCCCCTCGGCTCAACTGTGACCTTAAAGTGCAAGCCAAACTGCCTGAAGTATTTCTTGTATGCTTTAGTCGCTGCTTTCTTGAAGTCGTGAAAGCTAAGATCTTTCGGAACCCTGTAAAGGTGACTGTCGAAGTAGATGCGGGGGCTTATGTCGCAGTCACTGTCGTTTTGCCTGTTGAAAGCCCTCGACAGTTCGCGACTGAAGCTAAAAGAAAGGATCGTGTCTCTATGCTCAGGCTCAAACTCCTTGCTGATTTCATCTGTCAGAGCCTTCCCAATCTTGCCTCCGTCCTTGCTGTGGAATTGGTAAGAGTCGTACTTGCCAAGTTCCAATATGCCTATGGTTTTCTCCACTACGCAGCAGTCACCACCCTCCACATATGGAACCTTCCTCGCTTCGGCCCTAGCAAAGACCCTTCGTGTGCCGCGACGATTTCCATTTTGCCAGTCGAGTTCAACACCTGTTATTTCAAAACCGTCAGGTGCTTCGATGCCTAGCTCCTTCGCAATGTCAACGGGATCATTCGACAGTCCATCTAAATAAGTTCCGTATCTCAGGTAACGGTTGGCATATTCGACCTCACTTCTCAACACTCGGTTGACGACAGTGGCTTTCGTCTTGACATCAGCATCTTCAATGTCCAGATCAGTCAGGCCGTCAGACCTGAACATGAGTGTGTCGCCGACCTTCACCTCCAGCGGCTCCCAATGGTCATTTATCTTGTGACCCTTTATGTTCTTTCGAGACAGGTCATTACTGACCTCGAACTCCACAACGAAATGCTTACAGCTACTCATAATTAACAACTCCTAAGAAAGAAACGGTCGGTGTCACATCACTCGCCACTGCCCGTCCAGCGGGGCAGCTTGATGCAGGCAAAGGGGAGTCGAACCCCAACAACTCCAGAGGCCTACCAAGGTGCCTGCACACCACAAGCTCTACTGCTGGTAGATCTCGATCTCCTTGATGTGTGACGGGACTTTGAAGTAGCTTCGGTAGTTGCTGTTCCTAGTAATGGCAGCCACCATTGGTACTTTTCGCGACGATGGGTAGTCGGTTTCGCCATCGGTAACACATATGAGCAGGTCGCAGCGGTTCTTAGTGTCGTTTGCAACCTTGTCGCAGACACCACCCATGTCTGTTCCGCCGCCACCCTTGAGCTTGACCTGCTTGATACTGCTTACTTCATCTTCCCACTTGATGGAGCTATCAGCCGCCACTACACGAACCCTTCCCAGTCGCATGCCCTTGAGGGCAGTTTCAACCATGCCAGATGCAAGGCTAAGGTCTGACTCACGCATCGAGCCGCTGGTGTCAACAACGATTGTGACATTGGGGCTTGGGTTCTCGTATGATGGATGAATAAGCTCCTCGCTTTGCCTTCGTCGCGAGGGCTTTCTGTAAGACGGAATGTCGTGACCATGAGACACCTTCTCTGCACCATTCTTGACAGCCATACGAAGTAACTGAGCAGGGCTGGCCTTTGGCCTCGTCGGTCTTGCGCCACGGTTCCTGCCTTCGCTGCCGTGGCCCCTGCCGCTGCCTTCCAAGAAGTCATCACCGAGGGAGTCAAGCTCGTCGGAGCCAACGCCCTGACTGTCACTGCCTTGGTCGCCTGAGTCGCCGAACGTCTGCTCTTGGAAGTCATCCTCCCACTCTCTTTGCTCACCATCGCCAGAACTGCCTGTCTTTCTTCCGTCAACAGAAAGGTCGCCATCTTGAGTGGCTTCGCCTGGAACGCCTCCCTCGACGCCTCCTGTGCCTTGCCCGACATCGCTCTTGCCTTCGTCAGGCGACTGCTGCTCCTGCTCCTCTAGCTCCATGGCATACTCCTTGTCATACAAGTGAGTAAAGTATTCTTCTAAAGACAGGCCTCGACTTAGAATCTGTTGGTTCTTGACTGACACAGCTTCCCTTGGGTCAGTTGCCGAATTAGAAATATCCTGACGCTCTCCATCGAGAAAGTCCCAGACAGCGAAATCCGCTGCGACGTTCAGCTTCTCTTGGATGTACCTTCGATGCGCACCCTTAGAGTGACCAAGGATTGACTGACCCCTGACAGGGTGCTTGAGCAGGCAGTGAACCAAGTCCTGCTTGATCGCAAACACTACCTCATTGAAGTCAACGCCTTGCAGCCATTCAGGGTCGTAGTAAAGGCGAAGGTGGCTGTCCAATGCCACAGTGCCAATGCCATCCTTCGGCCTTGGCTGTATCCGCAAGAGGGTGGTGGCAAGCCTAGGCCACTCTAGTACACACGTTCGTATCGCTTCTGTTATCAAACTTCTCATCAACTGAACTCCTTGAAAGAAACTAAAGACTCATCAGGCGAGAGTCAGGAATCGAACCTGAACGTAGATCACCAGATCACTCGCTGGTCGGCAGCTATTCGGGAGCTACCCGACATTCCAACCTCGACACAAAGGGAGCGTCATCGCATCGAACGACGATCTGCACCCACCAGAACCAGCACCACGAAGTAAATGCCGGGAAATTGCTCCGGCTGTCTCACTCCCTGCTAAGCACACAGGCTTTAGCTAGTTCATTGAAACCGAAGCAGCCTCATTGCGAGATCGAGTACGCTCAGTGTCACGGACTTTCTCTCGGTACTCCTTGGGCTTGAGGCTCAGCATCGGGGCTGTGGCAGCATTAGCAAGCTCAGGATTGCATCGGTGAAGCTCATCAATGAAGTCCATTCCCTTCTCGAACACGACCTCAGGATTAGTCGCAACCTCAGATTGATTGCGAGCGTGAGCTACAACGCCACGGACAATGGCATGGGCTGGAGCAAACTGCCTAGGCAGGTTGAGATTCTTGGGGTCGTTGAACAACTCAGCAGCAGACGGGAAGTCTAGGGTGTCATACCATCCCATGAACTCTTGAGCTGGGCCTTCACCAACAAAGCCAGCCAGGATCTTTGTTGCTGTGTGCTTGGATGCACCCACTGACTCGGCAGCACCAAGGTTCACGGCGGCGTTGTACCAGCTACGCTTACTGCGCCAAGGCTTGCTGCGTTCAGCGTCAGTCTTGGGGTAGGTGGAGTGAACGTCAAAGTGCGAGCGACCATCCGCATCTTCGCCGAACATGGCAACCATGTTCATCCACTTGGTGCGATACTCGCTCCAGTTGTCGGGCAAGACTGGAATCGACGGCTCTGGGAACTCGCCATTCTTTAGGCCCTCGAAGTAAGTCTCACTGTCAGACTCCCAGTCAAGCATGCACATCCTGTTGACCACTGGAGCAGCCAGTTCGTTGTGGTCAGTGGCAAGGTCAGGAGGGTTGCCGACTGCCACGACTATTGCGTTTTCTGGTGGGTTGTTGAGCCACACCTCTTGGTTGGCAGCTTGGACCGCTCTGGAAGCGTGAGGAAACTCGTCAAGGCAGACAAAAGAGTTGCCGTGAACAGCCTCAAGCATGACACGAGACTGGATGTACTCAACGCACTCATACTCAACACCGTCGATCACCACCTTACCGATTCGAGGCATGCCGGCAACATCCTCTGGCACTTGAGTTGCCAAGATGTGCTGGAAGAAATTCCTTCTCAGCAAGGCTGCAAAGGCCTGCATCCAAGCGGTCTTTGTGTCTCCGGGGATACCCTCAACGTAAGGGACACCCGAACACGCTTGGGCTGCGATTGCGAGATGCCAGTTGGTTTGCTTGCTTGTGGTCATATCAAACTCCATTGGAAAGAAACTAAAAGAAGTCACAGTGACTTCTCTGCTACCCACTGTGTAATAACAGTGAGTAGATGAGAGATCACAGTCGGTCGTCACTGCACTCGCCGGCACCCGTCCAGCGGCGGCGTAGCCTTAACCAAATAACTGATCCATAGTGTCATCAAGATCAGACTCAGAAGGAGTCTCGATAGGATCTGATGTACCTGCCTTGAGGTGATTGCGAACAATCCGCATTTCTTCGCTTCCCATGTCCATGCCAAGGGCTGCGGAGATGTCCTTCATGGAGTTCGCTCTCTCGTCCATGGACATAAGCGTAGTAGCAAGCAGGAACTTTAGCTGGGCGCACTGAGATCCCACCTTGGATACTGTTTCGAGAACCGAGAGCAACCCAAGCAGCGAACCTAACTTGGGGTCAGTTCCAATCACATCATTGGTTTCAGCAAGTTTGTCGTCCCCAGACGATCCGTCCAAACGCTTTGCGATTTCATCAAGGAAGCCAAGCCCCTCAGTCTTGACGACTTCGTGGATTGCATTGGTAATCTCGTTCTTGGTTCTGTCCTGCACGACATCCAAGAACTGCTCGCAAAGCAGAAGGGCCGGTATGGTACACGCAATGGTGTCATGGCCCTCGAACCGACTCGCAACCTTGGCGGCAGATTCGCATGACCAATCCTTGATTTGCTCAAGGGTTGGTTTTTCGCTAAGCATGGGGAACACATCTTCGTGTTGGTTATCACTCATAGTAAACTCCGTAAGAAAGAAACGATGGACCGGCGTCACTGCACTCGCCGACACCCGTCCAGCCAGCAGTATCAATGTCTTGATGACAAGTAAGGTCAGTCTCTATATCTTCAATAGCGACATAACGTATTTCATTGTTTCTTCAACATGATCCGGCCCACCACAATGCGGACAACCTTCAGTGCCGCATGGGTATCCAGACCACATCTCGTTCTCGCAGTAGGCGTAAGTGATCTCATGCCTGACGGGGTGAAACTTTTTAGTCCATCCACCTCTACGTCCTCCGTGAGCATCAACCCACCTTCTCATATGCAATCCTTTGGCGAGCATCTGTTTACATTCAGAGCAGTTGCCAAATCGCCTGATGAGTTTGTTGCCTTTGAAGTGTGCGTACACTAGCCTCATTGGTGCCTCCATCCTCTTGGGTGGTACGGGGACCTTGGCTTTCTAGGGCCAGCGTCCATTAGGTGTGGGTAGTCCGTCCTTAGTCGCTCTAGCAGCTCCTCGGACTCCTTTAGGTGGTTACGCATTGAAGCAACCTTGCCCCTTGCTGCGACCTTTAGCTGTTCCAAGTCCTGCTTGGCAGGCTTCGCTGCACTGAACCAGCAGATCGCATAGCCAACAGCTTGGCCTGCGAGACACCAGATCACGATCTCTGTGTTGATTAACTTCAACCATTCCATAGCTAACTCCTTTGAATGAAAGAAACAAAACGACCAGCCGAAGTCGGCCCATTGCTGAACAGGTTGGCTGCCCACAATCAGTGGATTGACGGAACGATCCATGCTTTGACTTCAATAGTTTCCCATCGCTTGGAGTCGTGATGAGATTGAGTGACTAGCAGTGTGTAAATGCCAAGCTCCTGAATCCAAGGAGCAGCGTTTTCATCTACGTTGCGGATGAGAACCCTCCCGATACGGCACGTCACCAGATTGCCAAGCATTTTCAGAAGTTCATGTTCGGTTAATGGTTGCTTCAAGCGACCATCGTCGTCGGCTTCGCCAACTCCCATCTGGATAGTGACGGATTTTTCTTCGACCAGCTTTTCTGGACGATCCATAAAACAGCAACGCATTGCATTTCCTATTGTTGGTGGTAGAAACAAAACGACCCGCAGCCCAGTGGCTACGCGATGGAGACTTCGGGTATCAGTTGCTTGAGCAACGACAGTCTCTCTAAGAAAGTGCTACGCCCAAGTCCGGCGTGCTTTGCCTGCTCTGGACGAGAGGCATCGGGGTACATCGTGGCAGCTTGAGCCGCCCGAAGAAGGCTATCCTTGATACGTTCGTTGTCAAACGATTCGATAGCTGGATGCGAAGAGATCTTGGCAAACATCGCAATGGATGCCACCGAATGATCCACGCCAGTCCCTTGCCGGTGACACTCCTTGGCTTCGAGCTTTGCATGCTCAGCCTGATAAGTGTGGCGAGCCGTAGAGTCAGGCCGCCTAGCGCCAGCACCTTGGTTCCCATGCTCAGCCCAGTTGCGAGCCAGCCTGCGAAGGACTGTGTACCAAGGGTGCTTAGGCCAGTCCTTGAGGTCGTCATCGACCAGCGTTCCGGCTTCGTCCAGTGGTGGCAGGTGAGTAACCTCCATGCCACTGACTTCGCAATCGACGTAGAGCATGGCCGATAGGAAAGCCAGCCTTACATCGCTAAGCCACGCCGCCAGATACCTTCGGGAGCCTAAGTGTTTCAGCCCAAACTTCTTGAGCTTCGGCATGGCATCCCGCCAGAGGCTTATGAGTATCTCATTCTCCTCATCGGTTCTGACGTAGCTAGGCGTAGCCGGAACAACCTTGTCATCCTCGGAGTCCCAAGTAGGCGGAGGCTCTGGCGGATCTCCGGGATACCAGTGTTCGACACCCGCAGATCCGACATCCCAGTAGCCACCCTTGAGTCCGATGCGGTACTGGTCGCTACGGCTAAGACCTTCGTACTCGTAGCAGTCCTTGCGGATGTGACTACTGTTCTCAAGCCACCATTCCATGCAGAACGAAGCAGGGAACTGTTCGATCCCTTCGTCCCGTAGGAAAGCCTGGACTTGAGCAGGCCAAGGGAAGCTAGCGTCAGCGTCCGGCTCAGGAGGGGCCTTAGGGCAAGCCAGTGGCTTCGGCTCTGGAAGTGACATCTTCTGTTCAAGAATGGACAAGCGTTGAGCTTTGTCTGCTTTGAGCTTGCTGTCCCAGCCGGGAACAAGCCAGTATTCATCAGGGTATTCCCATTCAGGCATACCCACCTCAGCCTTGAAGTCTGGATCGGGATAGTCCCAAGGTTCCAGACCACAAGGCTCGTCATTGTAGTCATCCATTGTTCGCTACCCCTAGTTGGCGGAGATGGTGATAGCGAAGTCAGAAGCCCGCTGCTTAGCGATCTGGACTTCCTTCGTTGTTGAGTTCCGAGCAGGGAAGCTATGGGAGCTTACCCGTTGCCCATTGTGGAACAGGATGACCTCGTAACCGCCACGACCGTAGTCGTAGCTGATGATACGAGCTTCGCTGATAGGCAGTTGAACCCCGCTAATGATGCGTGGCTTAGCCTTGGTCGAAGCCAGCTCTCGTTCGACGTAGGTCCGAAAGCCTTTGTTGACCGAAACGACCGTAAGCCGTGGCTCAACCTGCTTGCAGTGGCTATAGAACTGGCGGTACTCATCAGACCCAAGAGCGAAGCTCTCAAAGTCAACGCCATCCATTGCAAGGTCGTCCATGATCTCGTGAACGATTCGTACTTCGCGGTCAATCTCGTTGCTGTAAACCGACATAATAAACTCCGTGGTAGGAAAGAAACGCCGACATCGGGTCGGGCTGCTGCACTCGCAACAACCCGTCCAGTGGCGGCAAAGGACAGTACCAGTGGTACTAATGCTCTGTGACAGTCACAGAATCACAGATTCAACGATGAATCCATGACTGCATGACCGAAACGACAACAGCCCCGAACCGTAGTGGTCCGAGGCTGCTGGTTGTGTAAGACGCGATCCCGTAGGGGCGTGAACCCTATAGAAGATCTATGGCTACTTCACGAAGTGTGAAGTGGAAGCAACAGTGGTAGTTAATATGGCCGGTTGCACTTGACGAAGCAGGGTGGTAACAGTCGAAGTCAGTTTCATCCGCTACCCGTCTGTAGCCGAAGTATTCGTAATACACTGGCGAAGCCACTTCTAAGCAGCCTTCGTAGCCTAGGGTTTCCATGAGCTTGTGAAGCTGGTCAATGCAAGACTTTGATAAGCGTTGTACGGCTTCGTAGAACGACTGCGCCCTAGCTTCGCTTGCGAAGTGAGTCTGTTGACGTAGGTAAGTGCGGCGGGGCTGGGAGTCAGTTGCATCGTCGATGGTGTGACTTGTGACGGTGTGATACCGTAGCGGCTTGTGACGTAGTGCCATGGTTGTGGCCTTTGTAGCTATGGGGCTGAGAGCGAGAAACGCTAAGAAAAAAAACAAATAAAAAAAAGCAGGCGGGGATTTCTCCCCGCCCACCTTCGCCGCTTAGGGCTACTCAGCAGCCCAGCCGCCTCGTGCTTTGACTTCGGCCATGACTTCGCTTGCGGAGAAGCCCGCCTCTTTAAGCTCCTTTGCATCGGCTCTGGTCATCTTCGCAGTGGCTTCGCCACTAACATTCTCGACCTTCGTCTTCGCCGACT
>Ga0208793_1000492_pt1 | contig 26683 bp, 24 predicted proteins | sample 17_taG_FD_184092 | JGI IMG/M metagenome (GOLD analysis project Ga0208793, IMG submission 184092) | Marine viral communities from the Subarctic Pacific Ocean - 17_ETSP_OMZ_AT15314 metaG (SPAdes) (version 2) | ecosystem: Environmental > Aquatic > Marine > Oceanic | place: Pacific Ocean | collected... | reverse complement strand
AGACTAGGTGCGGAAGTTTGCTATACAAGTTCGTTTAAAGATTGTAAAGATGCTAATGAGTATTTAATTAAATATGGTGCAGAATCTTTAACTAAAGTTATTAATGCAGCAAGTCCTGTGCCATTAGAAAACGTTACAACCTTTAAAGATATTGAAGGTGACGTTGTAGACTTTGTTGAAAACGGTTTTAAACCCGGATTTCAAATTGGTTTACGTAACTTTGATGAAGTATTTTCTACATATACAGGCCAGTTTATAACTGTTACAGGAATTCCATCATCTGGTAAAAGTGATTTTGTAGATCAAATGGTTATTGGTTACAACCAGCAATACAGTTGGAAAACAGCTTTTGCTTCACCAGAAAATGCGCCTACTTATTTACACGCCCATAAACTAATGAGAAAAGCTTGGCAAGGTATGCCATCTAAATCTGATATTGGTAAAGACAAATGGGAACAAACAACAGAATATATAAACGATAACTTTTATTTTATCGATATGGAACGTTATACATTAGATTCAGTATTAAAGAAAGGTGCTGAGCTTGTAAAACGTAAAGGTATTAAATGCCTTGTAATTGATCCATTTAATAAAGTTAGAGATTTAGATTCTAATAATGGTGATGTCAATGTATATACCTTAGAATACTTAACTAAGATTGAAATGTTTGCTAAAAAATATGATGTATTAGTTATTATAGTTGCTCACCCTACTAAAATGTATAAAGATTCAAACGGTAAGATTGAAGAGCCTACAATGTATAATATAAAAGGTGGAGGTGAATGGTATGACGCTAGTTATCACGGTTTATTAGTTCACAGAGATTATGAAAAGAAAACAACTAAAGTCAAAGTATTAAAAGTTAAGTTTCAGAATTTAGGTGAAAACGGTGGAGAAGCATTCTTTACTTGGGAACCTAAATCCGGTTGTTATATACCGCATTCAGAACCTATACCAGAAAATACTATAATGCCTTGGGAATGATACGTAACAAATACGAACTAAATAAGATAATATGGCAGGAACTATAAAATCAATGGACGTTGGTAGAAAACGTAAAAAGTCTATTATGGGCAGTTACTTTCCTACAACAGAAGAAAGAGCAGCTCATGATTTCTGTATTAGAAATGATATTAGAATATCTTACCAACCTATATCAACAGGTGCTGCACCAAAAGAATGGTATATAACCGTAATTATTGGCCCTTATAAAAAAGGAGAAAAAGTAAATGTATCTCCAGAGTCTTACAAGGCTGTGGAATGTAAACAAATGATGTATAAAACATGTATGTACTATTATGACAAATATAGAAGATGAATACACGGGTTTAATATCCGGTATATTACACGGAGGTAAAGAAAAAGCAGACAGAACAGGTACAGGCACAAGAGCTGTATTTGGTAGAATGTTATATCATGATATGAAGCTTGGCTTTCCTATATTAACTAAAAAGAAAATTATATTTAATCATGCAAAAACAGAATTATTTTGGATTGTCGAAGGCAGAAGCGACTTGGACTATCTTATTGATAACGGTGTCAAGTATTGGATTCCTGATTACCAAAGATCTGGTAGGACTGATAGAAAACTTGGTCCCGTATATGGTCACCAGTGGCGTCATGCTAATGGCATCGATCAATTACAAGTGGTGCTTCAGGAGCTTAGGGAAAATCCCACCAGTAGACGACTCATGGTATCCGCTTGGAACGTTTCTGATCTTCACGATATGGTACTCCCTCCTTGTCATTATAATTTCCAGTTATTTTATAACGATGGTAAACTGGATTTAATGTGGCAACAAAGAAGTGCAGATGTATTTCTTGGATTACCATATGATATAGCTATGTATGGTTTGTTATTAGAAATGATAGCAGATGGCGCAGGCTATGAAGCTGGAACGCTTATTGCTAGCTTAGGCGATTGTCATTTATATAACAATCATTTAGAGCAGGCTGAAGAATATATTGCAGCAAAGCAGTATGATCTACCCAAACTTAAAATGGAATGGGGCGGTATCAAATTAAGAGAAGGTGCAAATGATTTTGTATTCCTTCCTAATAAAGATACTATAACATTAGAAGGATATAATCACAGTCCTGCTATTAAAGCAGAATTATCTGTAGGAAAATAAAAAAAATATGGAAGAAATATATTATATTTATCATATACCTAATAAAAAAATCGGTGTAACACGTGATTTAAATAATAGAGTTACGCTTGTGCAGGGCTATAAGCCTGGGGAATATGAAGTTCTAGATTCTTCGTCTGATATTAATTATATATCAACACGAGAAATAGAGCTTCAAAAGTTTTATGGGTATAAAGTTGATAGAACATTATATAAAAATTTAGTAAATAAAAAAATGAAAATAAACGCAACAGAGCAAACTTCAACGTTCCCTTGTAAAAAGTCTAAACTTAAATCTATGTTAAATAAAAACGTAGGTTTAACTTGGCAGACACCACTAGGCGAATTTGAAATAACAACAGAAGTAATTGAATGGATGGTAGCTAATTCATATAAGTCTATGTATGACAAAGACAGAACTTATATTTATAACAAAGCTTTTTACGAAGCCTTTAAAGCGGAGCCTACCCATAACAATGTAGAAATATTTGACTTAATAAGACAATGGGCCAAAGAAAAAGGTATCTTAGATAAAGGAGATGCTAAAACACAATTAATAAAATTATATGAAGAAACAGGGGAATTATCACAGTCCCTTCTTAACAATGATAAAGAAGGTGTTATCGATGCTATTGGTGATAGCGTTGTTGTTCTTACTAATCTTGCCGAGCTCAACGGTGTTTCAATTGAAACTTGTATGCAGTTTGCTTATGATGAGATTTCTAGTAGAACTGGGAGAATGGTAAACGGAACATTTGTAAAAGACTAATATGGAAATAAGAGATAAAATTATAGAATCAGTAGTAAAAAAGTTTATTAACAGATCTGATGTAGGTTATAAAAAGTACGGCGTTACTTTACATAAAGATGACCAACCTTTAGATACATGGCTTCAACACATACAAGAAGAGTTAATGGATGCTGTCAACTATATAGAGAAAACAAGACAAGCATTAAAAAGTGAAATTGAAGAATGTTATTTAAGAGATCTTAAAGCAAAAGAATAATGTTTTATAAAAGAAAGAAGGGTCCAAAGAAAAAGAAAAGGGGCCCAGTACAATCTAGGAAAATTAGTTATGATGGTCATAACTTTGCATCAGGGTTGGAGAAGTATATGTATATGGCTTTAGTCAAAGCAAAGATTAAAGCTAAATACGAGGGCGAAACTTTTGTATTGTTAAATGGATTTCATTTTGAAAATGAAGTTTATGAAAGACAAGCAAACTCAAAGGGCGAATTTATTAATAGAGGAGAAAAGAGAATATTACCCATAAAGTACACACCTGATTTTATTGGTGAAGACTTTATTATTGAAACTAAAGGTAGACCCAATGAATCGTTTCCAATTAGATGGAAGCTATTTAAAAAGTTAGTTACCGAACAGTTCCCAAGTTACGTTCTTTTTAAACCACAAAATCAAAAAGAATGCGACAGAGTAATAGAAATATTGAAAAGCAAAAGAAAGTAGCTAGATTAAAGTACAAGGAAAGACAAATAGAAAAGTATATGAAATGGGCAATCAACAGAGGATTTTTAAGATGGAGAGAGCTTGTTGAAATACACGACAAACACAATGTAAAAGTATACGAATAATATATGAAAGCATGGAGAATATCTATAGGTTTATATCCAGGAATACTTATAGGAATTAGATCATATGAACAAGAAGAGGGAGTAGTACTACACGTATTATATTTACCTTTCATAGACATAGCGTTAGAAATTTTAAAAAAAGAAGAAAATTAATTATGGGATTATTTGACAATAGAATAGCTTACAAACCTTTTGAGTATCCAGTATACTACAATGAAGGTTGGTTACCAATTATGCAAGCCTTTTGGTTACACACAGAAATACCAATGCAAGGCGATGTAAAAGATTGGAACGAAAGATTAACACCCTCTGAAAAGAATTTAGTGGGTAATATATTATTAGGATTTGCACAAACTGAATGTGCTGTTTCTGATTATTGGACACAAAACGTTGTAGGTTGGTTTCCTAAACATGAAATTCAACAAATGGCAATGGCTTTTGGCTCAAATGAAACAGTACACGCTGTGGCATATAGTTATCTTAATGAAACTTTAGGTCTTGAAGACTTTGAAGCCTTTTTACATGAACCTGCAACAGCAGCAAGATTTGATAATTTAGTTGCTTACGAAGGAAAAGACCCAGTGGGTATTGCAAAAAGTTTAGCTGTATTCTCTGCATTCGCTGAAGGTGTATCTTTATACTCTGCATTTGCAGTGCTATATAGTTTTCAATTACGTAATTTACTTAAAGGAGTAGGCCAACAAATGAAATGGTCTGTAAGAGATGAATCATTACATTCTAAAATGGGTTGCCAGCTATTCAGACATATGTGTGAAGAGTTACCTAATTTAAAAGAAGAATGTAAAGAGCATGTATTGGAAGCTGCTGATACGATGTTAGACCTTGAATTAAAATATATTGACAAAATGTTTGAACAAGGTGATATAGAAAATTTAAAGAAAGAAGATTTAAAAAACTTTATAAGGAAAAGAGCAAATGAAAAAATTGTTGAACTCGGTTATACAGAAGAAGCAAATCATTTCAGATTTGATGCAGCCAGCGCTAGTGTTTTGGATTGGTTTTATCATCTTACTGGGGGTGTTACTCACACCGATTTTTTTGCTATCAGGCCTACTGACTATTCTAAAGCAAACGAAGGAGAAGATTTTGAGGATATTTGGTAGTCTATTACTATTAGCTTTAATAAGCTGTAGTAAAACAGAGGTCGAATGTGATTTAAAAACAATTGAAATGTATGCCGTTGAAAAATGCAGCGGCTATGCAACTAACGAGGAGTGTACAAATGAAGTAGTTCACTTAATAACTACGTCTTGTGGAATTAAATAATAAATATGAAAGAATCAGAACTAATAATAATGAGGAAAAAAATAGAACAGCTAGGAGCTTTAATGCAAGGTGTTCTACAGGAATTAACAAATCTTAGGGATTTGTCGGTTGGTACTTTACAAACAATTAAAAATATGCCAGATTACGACAAAGCTATTAAAAAATTAGAAGAACAAATGAAAGAAAAACAAGAAGATGTGGAATAACGATTGGAAGAAAGGCGTAGACTACCCCTCCTGGGGCGATACGGACGTATATAAGAAGACTATAGCTGGTGGTTATCTATTACAAGGGGAATCACCAAAAGATGCTTATAAGAGAGTTTCTACTGCGGTTGCTAGAAGACTATATAAACCAGAATTAGCAGATAAGTTTTTTGATTATATTTGGAAAGGTTGGCTTTGTTTAGCTTCACCTGTATTATCTAATACTGGAACAGACAGAGGTTTACCTATTAGTTGTTTTGGTATTGACGTTGCTGATAGCATTATGGATATAGGTAATAAAAATCTTGAAATGATGTTGCTTGCAAAACACGGTGGTGGTGTTGGCCTCGGCGTAAATATGATTAGACCAGCAGGTGCTACCATTGCAGGCAACGGAACTTCAGACGGAGTTGTGCCATTCTGTAAAATATATGATTCAACTATATTAGCTACTAATCAAGGATCGGTTAGAAGAGGTGCAGCTTCAGTTAATATAAACATTGATCACCCTGATTTTTTAGATTGGTTAGAGATAAGAGAACCTAAAGGTGATGTTAATAGACAGTCTTTAAATTTACATCAATGTGCAGTTGTTGGTGATAAGTTTATGAGAAGACTCGATGAAGGACAACCAGAAGCAAGAAACAAATGGAGTAAACTATTACAGAAAAGAAAAGCTACAGGCGAACCTTATATAATGTTTAAAGGTAACATTAATAAAGTAAATCCTAAAGCATATAAAGCTAATAGTTTAAAAGTTCATATGACTAATATATGTTCTGAGATTACACTGCATACAGATGAGTCTCATTCTTTTGTATGTTGTTTATCTTCTGTTAACTTAGCTAAGTATGATGAGTGGAAGAATAGTGATTTAATATATGACGCTACGTGGTTTTTAGATGGAGTGTTATCTGAATTTATACAAAGAGCTAAAAATATGAAAGGCTTTGATAATGCTGTTAGATCTGCTGAGAAGGGTAGAGCGTTAGGATTAGGGGTATTAGGTTGGCATACGCTATTACAACAAAAAGGTATTGCTTTTGAAGGATTGCTTGCACAGTTTAAAACAAGAGAAATATTTTCTCAATTAAAATTAGAAACTGAAAGGGCTAGCAGAGACTTAGCCGATGTATATGGTGAACCATTATGGTGTGTAGGTACAGGAATGCGAAACACACATTTAAGAGCGGTTGCACCAACAGTATCGAATAGTAAATTATCTGGTAATGTATCACCGGGAGTTGAACCTTGGGCTGCTAATGTATTCACAGAGCAGTCTGCTAAGGGTACATTTATAAGGAAGAATTTAGAATTAAAAAAATTGTTTAAAAAAATAGGTATAGATAATCAAAAGACTTGGGATCAAGTTTTAAAAGATAAAGGATCTATACAAGGTATAAAAAAATTAGATGGTTACTATTACGATAATACTGGCAAGCTTACTCAGGAAGAGGGTGGCGAGCCGGTTAAAAATGTTTTCAAAACGTTTAAGGAAATAAATCAACTAGAACTAGTTAATCAGGCGGGTATAAGACAAACTTATATTGATCAAGCGGTTAGCTTAAATCTAGCATTCCCATCACAAGCAGAACCTAGATGGATTAATAAAGTTCATATGGAAGCTTGGAAAAGAGGAATTAAAACTTTATATTATATGAGAACAGAGAGCGTTCTCAGAGGCGATATTGCAGCGGAGGCAATGAATCCGGATTGCTTAAGTTGCGATGGTTAGTTTTGTTTTGTTTAGTATGAATAGGGGTTGTAGAAATGCGATCCCTATTTTATATTATGCTATACATTGCTTTTCCGTTTACTCTTTTTGCTTTTAAGCATCTGTTTCTATTTTGTTCTTCAGATACATAACTTATATGTACCCAATCTGGATTTTCATCTGTACCAAATTCCCAAATCATTTGGTCAAAGTTTAAGTTTTCTTTTATATATTCATACATCTCTGCATTGGTCTTATGACCGAATGTATCATCAATATCCATAGCTCTACCATCACAGTGTTGTGATCTAGAACTTCCACCTATCGCTTTATTCAAAGCAACAGATCTATAAAAAGAATTAATTTTTATTGGTCCACCAACCCATTCACGCAAAGGTTCAAATATATTATTTGCAACACCAGTCATATTACCTAAGTGATATTCCCCTGGAGAGTTATCAATGTTTAATCTCATTGCTGTATTTGATTTAATACCTTCTTTATATGAAACGTGCTCACTTATCTTTTCCATACTACTTTCTTCTTTTAGTGTTTGACACTCTTCTAGGTTTTCCAGCTGGTTGACCTAATCTTTTCTTTTCTCTTATTTTTTTAGCTTTTTCAGATGAGCTCATTTCAGACGCAGTCTTTACTGTTTTACTAGATACACGTTTACTTGGTCTACAGTAAGGCGTGCCTCTTTTTTCACCCTTTGTTCTACCGCAAGGTTTACCAGTACGTACATCTACCCACTTTTCTTTAAACCATCGTTTAAGTTGTGCTCCTTTTTTGGTTTTACGAACAGCCATTATTTTTTAACTTTAGAATGGCCGCAGCCTTTTTTCTTTAATGCTAAATGTTGCTTGTATGTATTTGCTTTAACGTCTTTACCGTTTTTACAATACATCATGTGTGGTTTAAATTTTTCTTCCATTACTTTTTAGATTTATTACCCCAGTTGGCAGCACCAACCTTACGGCATTTTGCTATTGCTCCACTTGCGTACGCAGATGGGAATACTCTATATTTTGCTTTTACTTTTTTATAACACGCGTCTTTTGGCATAATTAGTTTCTTTTTATTTTTTCTCTTTTTATTTTTTCTCTTTTAATTTTTGTTCTTGGAATTTTTATTCTAGCATTCATTTTAGGCTCCTTTTGATTAGGCCCTAATTTAACGTCCCATTCACTATAACCGAGTGCTAATGCAATTGATTGCCATAATTCAGTTTCGCTATTTGAAGCTAATACTAAGTTATTCCATTTTCTTATAGCTCTATCAGCTGGTAAATTAAACACAGCGGATAAAACTTCACCTGCAGATATTACAGCTGGATTTTTTGTATCAAGACCAAGCTCTCTAATTTTTTCTCTTTCTTGCTTATATGTAAATCTTCTACCCGCTCTAATCATTTTTTGAAGTTTAGAGTTGATAGGTGGAGATAGTGATGTAGTTTTAATAGCGGCTTGTGTAAAATCTTTTCTACCTTTTTCTTGTTTTATTATTTCAAGTATAACATTTTTAGTTGTTGCCGCAATCGCACCATATACACCTGTACCAACTATTAAAGTATCAGCCATTCTATTTCCAATATTAAATAACCTGTCCTTTTTTTCGTCTTCTTCTTCATTGTCAAACGCTAAAGCAAATAAAGCAGTTTGTAGTGCATGAAATATTAAGTTTTGTATTGCACCATAATATACTATTTTAGATACATTTGATTTCCAGTCACCACGCTTGTTTATAAGATCCAGAGCGGCTTTTTTCATAAGTCTGGTATATTGCATCGGTGTGTTCTGGAAAGCTAATATAAGACGTCCTAATGGACTAGCTTGCTGCTTTGATATTTTATCAGGTCTTGATGATTGCTGTGCAGTTTCAGCTAATTCTTGAAAATCTAAGAATGTTTGTTCCTCTGCCTGCTTTTTAGACATACCTTCTGATAGGTATTTATTTAATCTATTTCTATAAAAACTCGCGCCACCAATAGATATTGCAAAACTATCTGCTATTTGTGTAGGTAAAAATCCTTTTTTAAGTATTGCTGCAAGTGCGGATTTAACTTTATTTGTACTATTAGCTGTTGCATTTGCAATTTCATCCGCGTTAACATCTGTTTTTAAACCTGATCTTCTAGCTTTTAAAAAGTCTGAGTTATATAAAAAAGCAAAATCAGCCCAAAATTGTTTTTGATCCGCAAACGCTGCACCAGCTTTTACAATATTATTATCAGACCAATTTATAAAGTTAAAACTTGATATTGTTTGTAGCAATGCTGATCTTGTATTAAAGAACATTATAGTACCAACAGAGTTATTTGTCCAGTCTAAAAAGCTATTTGTTATATCATCAGTCTTATCAATGTTTCTGTTCCTACCAGTTCTTATTCTATTTAATATATTTTCAAGAGCATCAATATAGTTTTCACCCATTAAAGCTCTCAGCTTGTTCACATTATCACCTTCTAGTTTACCACCTCTTCCTAAAACACCAATAGCTTCATCAACATTATTAAAGAACGGAGTTAAGTATTCTTTCCTAGTTACATCATTAACATGATCTAATATATCTGTTAACATAGTTCCTGCTAACCAATCATTAGTTTCTCCTGGCTCCGGATATATTTTTTCTTCAAATATATTATCAAGCTTTTCCATAAGTTGCATAGAATCAAAATCTTGTCTTACTGAATTACTTAACGTTTTAGCTTCGTTTTTAGATAAGCCTGGAACAGTATATCCTTTTTTAACCCATAAACGTACTCTCAATGCTTGCTCTTTTGTATAACCTGGGATTGATGACTCAGCGCTTAAATCTATACCACTTGCTTTTATTTCTTTTTTTACTTCTTTAAAGTTTTGTAAAGTTGCTTGTTTAACAGCATCAAAAGCCATTAAACCTTCTGCTAAGGGTCTATAAATATTATCCTTAAACCAAAGAGCATTTTTATTACCTACATCACCTTTACCATATAACGGGTACATTAAGCCTTCAAAGTCTTCTGCTGAGTAAGGAATTAACGGTCTAAACCTATCTTTTTTCTTACCTCTTTGCTTAGATGCAATAAATGACGGCACATCTTCCATTGCCATACCTTTTGTTTCTTCTAGTATACCAGCAAATTCAGCTTTTGCATTAAACGGTTTAGCGGCTAACCCAAATTTATGTGTGGAAGCTTTTACTCCCTTTGATGAAATGCTTGTAATTCTATTAACAACAACTATATTAACATTCCCGCCGCTTCTTTTTAATCTTATTTCGTATTTAGATTTACCTTCTAAAAATGGGATATTATCTACAGTGTTGTTTAAAGCATGGAATTTGTCTTCTTTGGCATGATATAAAATATCTGTGCCATCATAATGTTGTAATATATTTGATACATTATCAAATTTTATTTCTGTATTTGGCAGCAGTCCTTTAGCTTTTGCTCTATTATGTCCTTCTTCTGTAACTCTTATTACACCATCTTTAGTAACTGTGGCTTTAGCTTCTTCTAAATATTCTTTTAATTTTATAACAAACCCACTATCAACTAAATGTTTTTTAACAACCGCAAATTTACTTTGGTCCATTGGGTTTTTACCTTGACTAATTTCATTATTTTTAAATCTAACACTGACTTCACCAGTTTGATCTGCCATTTTACTTTTAGCCTCCATTTTTAAAATATTGTTATTTGGACTAATAAAAGCAAGATCAGAGCCTTCTTTATTACTAGGCCCTTTTAAATCGTTTAAAGATTCTAAATTTTTATTGTTATTTAAAACAATTTTTTCGGCATTGTACTCTTCAACATATCTTTTAAAGTTTTTTAAGCTAATAGGGGTTTTTTTGTTTTTTTGTTCAGGATACTGCGCTATAAACCTAGCGTACATAGGTTTTAAAATTTCATTAACCTTTGTTATTTTTTTAGGGCTAGGATCATATAAAGACATATTAGCATTTATAGCGTCTTGCGTTTTTTCAACATTGCCGTTTGTATCTTTTACAAATGTTTGTGCAGCTAATAACTCTGATTTACCATCAGCTAGTTTGTTAACAACACCAACTTCATATTTACTTTCACCTTTTTCAATACTTTCTAATATCTGTCTTCTAACTTCACTATTAGTAATAGCTCTACCTACTTCTGTTTGTAAAGCTTTTATTAATGTTTTTTGATTTCTATCCCCAGATCTTTTAGTAAATAATTCGTTCCATTGTTTTTTATCAAATGGTAATTTAGTTTGGACTGGTAATCCAGCGGCTGTACCTTTTTTCATGTCAGCCCTTGACTCTTTTTTATAAAAGTTATTAAGTATGGTTTGTTTCATACCAGTTGAAGTTTTTAAACCTGTGCTACCGTATGATTGCTTCATCGCACCTAACGGTAATATTGCGTGCAATACTTCCCCATTAGCTTTAATAAAATTATCTGACGAATTAAATATTCTTAAAGTTGTATTAGGTGTAATATCCCCTAAAGTTTTATAATTTAATTCTTCAATATTTTCATTTTCAATAAAATCTTTTACTGCAGCTTCATACTCTTGTTTTAGCTCTGGCTGATTTGCTGTCAACTTTGATAAAGCTTTAATTTGCGTACCTTGTTTTTGAGTAACAGTTGTTTCAACCGATGTTGTTTCATCAGCTATTTGTACTGTTGATCTTTCTGCAGCTTCGCTTTCATCAACGTTAACTTCTTTTTTAGTTCTTTCGCTTTGTTCAAATAAAGCTTTTTTAGCATCTAATTTAGCAAATCTTGTATCTGACATTATTCTTTCAACAAAACCTTGCATTCCGATTACAGAGCCATCTGCTCTTTTAGATTCAGGATTAAACTTTAATACTCTTTCTATAGTACCATCAATTACTTTTTGTGATTCTTCCTGAGAAACCGATCTATTCTTTATATAATTACTGATAGCCCCTGTGTATATAGAATTAAATATTTTTACCCCCTCTGGTGAACGAGTAAATACATCATATTCTGCTTTAGTTTTAATATTTTTTGGTACAAGGCCATCTATTTCTTCAAACAAAGCTGCTGCAAGCGGCTCTTCTACAATATCCTCACTGGTTCTATCAACTTGTTTAGCTTCTGATAAAGTTTTTTCAACTGATTTTATATCTTCCCTTGCAAAGTCTTTAATAAATTCATTGATTTCACTTGCTGTTTTAAAACCAGCTTTTTTATAACCAAGTGGTTTTAATATGTATTTTCTAATAAATTCACCTATTTTAGTAAGTATATTGTCATTTGCTTTATTAGATTTTAAAACTTCCATGTAGTTAGATAAAAACTCTTCAGCATATCTTATTTGTTCTTGACTAAATTTTGTTGCATTGCTATCAATTTCAATATCTACAGCTTCTTTCCTTGCATCCATCCTTTCATGAACTAATTGAGTTTGCTCAGTACCAATTATTTTTTGTAATTCTATAATAAGAGAAGGAACGTTTTTAATAAAAAGATTTGATAACCCATGTACAGTTTCATGTGAATAAGTAAAATCTAAATTAGCGCCCTCTTTTGCTTGCTCTGATATTACATTTTCGTTTACAAAAAACATTCCGTTATTAAATAATCCACCTTTTGTAAATTGCTCTTGTAAATATTCAGGTGTAAGCTTTTCTTCAGGCACACCCATTTTTGTTAATGCAACTTTAAGGTCTTCTACACTAGAAACTTTTAGTATATTTAAAGGAACACCAAGTCCCCCTAAAACATCTACAACTGTTTTTGAAAAGTTTTTATCATTTTGAAAAGTTTCACTAATAAATCTATCTTGCTCAGCTAAAGCATTATCAATTTGTGTGTTAGTAATATCCTGCATTTGATCTTTAGCGTACGACTCAGGATTTTCTACAAAAGTATCTCTTGTAGTATCGTATTGATTTTGAAGATCTTTTTTCTTTTTTTGTCCTTCTCTAGTTTTATTTGTTTCAAGTACATCAATTTGATCTTGAATTGCCGCAAGCGTGTCTATCTGTGTGGGTGATAAATTAGGATTAGCTTGTCTTATACTAGCTTTGGTTCTTATATTTCTTTGTCTATTTGTAACAGCTTCTTGTAAGTTGGGATCATTTTCAATTGAAAAATCAACGCCAGCTATATCAACATCTTCCCCTTTTAATTGATTTAAAATATCAGCTTTAGTAGCTTTTTTACCTTTTATTTTATATGTAGGTTGATTTATCATACCTATTGCAACATTTACAGGAGCTGTCGCTGTTCCTGCTATTGCTTCAAAACCAATTTCAGCTACATCCATTTCTTGATTAGCTGCTAGTCTACCTGCTACCTCACCTGTCCCACCACCTACTGCTTCTACACCAACACCCGCTGCCACAGCGGCTAATGGTCTTCCTGCTCTACGCAGTGTTCCCGCAGCTCTACCGGCTAATCCACCTGATAAACTTTCAATTGCACCAATTGCTAATCCTCTTCCTACAGCTCTTCTTTTTACTAAGTTATATTTTTCTTCATCTGCTAAAAATTCTTTAACATTATCTAGCGAAAAGTCTTTACCCTCTTTCTTTAATTCCTCTTGCAGTAATTCACCAAATGTTAAGCCAGCTTCCATTGCACCACCTAAGCCACCAAAAAAACCTGCAGCCCCTCCGGCAAAAGCACCTAAAGGTGCCCCAGTACCAAATGTAGCACCCCCCGCAATAGCACCACCAGCCAATGCCCCGGTACCAGCCGACGCTATAGCGGTCCCGGCTACTTCAGGTGCATCAAAAAACGACCCAGCTAATGTAGCCATAGAACTTGTAAATACTTGCGGTATAATAGTAGGATTGTTAATTACACCTTTTATAAATCCCCATACGCCTTTACCTTCTTCTTCATATATTCTTGAAAAGTCACGCATTTCGTCTGACATACCAGCACCCATTGCTTTTCTATTTGCTTCAATAGCTTTTAATATAGTTTCATCAGAAGCGTCTACGCCTTGATTAAATAAATCTAAGTTTTCACCTACAGCTTGAGAAGCTGCAAATCCCTGTTCTGCGGATCTATATATATCACCAAAAAAGTCTGTAATAATATTTTTACCTAAAGCTCTTTCAATAAATGTATCATCTTCTTGTGATCCCAACGAAGTACTTCCCAAGTTGAATCCCATATTGAGTGCTGTTCCCGGCTCCACAAGCGCACTCTGACTTATGGGTGATGTCTTTGCTGATGGATCTTTTTTAACTGCGTCTGGAAATTGAGTTAAAAAACTTTGTAAATTATTAGACCCAACAGAATATTCTTGGCCATTTACTGTATAAAGTTCATTCATATTATTTAATTATTAATTTTCAAAATCTCTATTAGGCTCTAGTGAAGCTAGTAAAGAATCGTATGTTCCTATGTCTGCGTTAATAACATAAAGTTGTTTTATAAGATCTGATATAGTTAGATTTTTTATACCTCTAAGTTGTCTTTTTTCTGTATCAGTTACCCCTAATTTTTGTAAAATGCTATCATTAATGCCGCCTTCATTGTCTATATTTAAAGCAACAGCTGAATCTAATTGCCTTAATCTAATTTGTTTATCAGATAAACCTTCTTTATCTTGTCTAAATTTTGCTAAATTTTGATCATTATAATCTTTATGTAAAAATTCAAAATCAGATTTTAAAGCTAAAAATTCTTCTTCAGATAATTTTTTCTTACTGGATAAAGGCGAATTTTCATAAGTTACTGTGGATATAGTAGAACCAGGTGTTAATGAAGCTGTTCTATATTCTCTTCTTTTACCAAATTTTTCTTCTTCATCTGTTATAGTATCAGTGGGAAGATTTGTTATAGTAAAATCATATCCAGTTAAGTCAACCTGACCGTTCTTTAAAACTCCAGGTTTATAAGCTTCTGTATTTGTAATAGTATTAGGCTCTGGCTTTGGATCTTTAGGCTGATTATATGAATCATTAAATAAAGATAATGCTTCCCCTTTTACAGACTGGGAACCTGGTGCTTGTCTTAATATAATTTCACCAACTTGTTTTTTACCGTTTGCTGTATTTAGGTTTATAGTTTTAAATGCCCCTGACGCATCCCCATCTTTATCTTTTGTTGCTATAGAAAGTATTCCGTTTGAATAATTAGCATCTAATATTTGTTCACCATTAAATTTAGCATTTTTACTCATTAAAAAACTAAAATCACCAGAACCCATTGCGTCGTTTATTATAAACCCCGCGTCTTTAGCCATAAGTGCTGCTGTAGATGGTTTTATTACAGGCGGCTGAGCTTCTATAAATGCTTGCGTTGCAATATCATCTCCTTTTTCAACTATCAATGCTTGTAATTGTCCTAGGTTTAATCCTTTTAATTCTGAATTCATTACGCCTAATCCATCTACCAATAGCTCTCTAGCTTTTTCAACAGTGCCCACATTTAAAGAAAATTCTCTTAAATCCCTATCTAAATCTTTTCTGTTAGTTGTAGCGCTACCAAGTGCCGCTATAGCCCCTGACGTTGCATTAGCATCTATAGTTTTTTCAGCCAAGTATAAATTTTTAAGTCTATTAGAATCTACATTGGAGTCTGTTAAACCTTCAATAACATATTTATCACCAGAAATTTTAAAATTACCACTAGATAATGCTTTAGCTATTTTATAATCATCGCTTGTTATATCAACACCTCCTGATATATTACCTTTAGCTATTCTACCTGTGTAACCTGCTATAAGCTCTTGATCAGCACTAAACTTTGAAACTTTTTTATTAAACTTATCAACCGCTTCTTTATATTTAGCTGCTTTTTCGTATTGATTTAAAGACTCATCTTTAGCAATATCGTTTAATAAGTTTTTTGTTATATATGCGTCAGCCGTAACAACAGAGTCAAAATCTCCTAACAAACTAGAAGTGTCAGCCATCATGTTCATTTGATCAATAGCTGATTTTTGGTCTTCTTTTAATTGATTTTCTCTTTCTTTTTCTTCATTAGCAAGACCCATTAAGTATCCCTGTAAAGGTTTTACACCTTGTTCTAACCCTATTGATAACGCATTAGATTCAAGCTCTTTTGCTTTTGCTAACTCTTGATTTGTTTGTAATAAACCAGAATACATTGATCCTCCTGTTGTTTTTGTTGCCATAATTAATTATTTAATTGCCTCTAGGTTGTAGCACACCTAGTGTTGGTAAAGAACTAGGAGGCGAAATATAACCCCCCCCGCTCAATAATTCGTTTGATTGTTGAACCATAGGTTGAAAAGTTTTTTGTGCTAATGCTAATGTATCAGGGCTTTGTGCTCCCATTGCTGCGGCTGCATTACCACCACCTATTTTGCTTCCAAACGCTGAAAATGCCGCGCTGCCTAAAGCACCAATACCCCCTACTAAATCAGCTTTTGCTTGTGCTCTTGCTCTTGTAGCTGCTGCTAAATCTTGATTAGCCATTCCAAGTAAAGCAGATTGTTTACCCATTTCTAATTGCTGTCTTGAACTTTCACCTCCAGCTTGTAATTCCGCAGCTTTCATTGCTCCTTGTGCGGATAGTCTTTCATTCATAGCTTCTTGTTTTGCAATATCAGCACTTATGCCCTGTAGCCCTTTTGCTTGCTGCTGCGCCATTGCTTGTGCTATTGCGGCTGCTCCAGTCCCACCTCCAGCTCCTCTCAAAGCATCTAATGACTGTGCTAAACCTTGCTGTTGTTGTTGGGCCTGAAATTCAGCTGCTTCGGTTGAAACTCTTAAATCCTCAAATTCATTTTGAACTTGCGCATATGGGTTTGTAAATTCAGTTGCTTCAAAAGAAGCCATTTGTTTGTCTCTACGGCCTTGCGCTGCTTTTTCTCGTCTTCTTCTTTTTCTTCCTCCAAACAAGCTACCTATACCTTTAGCAATACCGGGAATTGCTGACGCTATACCCGCTATAGCTAGTGGCGCTAAACCTTTTGTAACTGTATCAGCTACTTCTATTATTGTTATTATTTCTTCCATGATTAATTACTGCTTATAAATATTTCTGAGTTTACTGCGAATAGTTCCGCGTGTTCTGTTGAATCGTTAGAAAAGTTTATTTCTGCAAAATATCCTAACAATCCCGATGTGTTTATTACACTATCTTTTGCAAAAAATATATAACTATTACTAGCTAATTGTGATATATCACCCACAGGCGATGCATCAATTTCACAAACTATAGTTGAATTTGTTTTAGAAACTAAAGGCCCTATTCTTTTTTTAGTTGTATTGTCTGTGCCTAAATAATATATAACATCTCCAATTTGCAAGGATGTGTTTCTTTTTACGTCTATGTTTAATGTTATTTGACTCATAATGTTATTATTACGTTATTTATTGGCAACCTAAGAAATCAATTTGTGTTAATGCAACCCCACTCCAATAGTAGTAATGACTGCTGTCTGCAAAATACCCAGGAGTTGATTTTAATGTTGTACAGTTTCCATCTGAGTATATTTGCGTTGAAAGTGATAACCCATTACCGTTCATATTAACCGTTCTTTGTCTTCCTGTACATAAAAACTCCATTGCCGTGGCATCAGTTGCTGGATCAACATTAGAAAATGTTGCTGATACCGAATAACAAACCGGCTCTGGTGGCGGTGGCGGAGGTGGGTTAACAACGTCAGCACAATCCGCGCAATTAAGAGCTGCAGTTGCTTTTGAATTATATATTGTGTAATTTGATAAATCAGAATTTGGGCTAGCTAAATTGTTGTTAGTAAACGAATAACATTCGCCACCATCTGATAATACAATTGTATCATCAATAGGGTTTGCACTAGAAACATTAACAAACGTCCCAGCCGGCTCATTACAAGTTACAAATCTAGCATAATAAGTTACCGCTGCTGATCCCGTATCTATAATAGCACTATTAGCACAAGCAACCTGCGCATTCGCATTTGTATATGCTGGATTGCTATCTGAAAATGTAAATGAAATTGCAACAGTACCTTGTCCTGTAGCAGCAGTTGTTGGGCTATAGCTATGCACTGTTGTTGTGCTCCTTGTAGGTGTTACTGAAATTGCTTGAGTTCCTGAATTATAACTAACATTTACCCAATCGCTATGTGTGTTACACGTATAAGTTCCCAGAGGGCAAGTTGTTAATGAAGAAGCTGAAACACCCTGCGAGTATTCCGTGTAATCAGTACTCCCAACATCTAAATCAAACACTCTAAAAGTAATTCCGCCAGATCCTGTTTCAACTATTTGATTTAATTGAAATGTTACAGAGTCATTTGTTGCTTGCGTTCTATAAAGAACTCCATCGTCACATTTTTCAATACCGTAATATCTAGGAGCAGATGAGCCGCCACCTGTTAAATCAGGGCAGCCTGTTAATCCTGTAGCAGAATAGCTCACTAAACCACCTGTTGTGGAGTTATTGTTAATTACTATATAATATATACCCGTACTGTCATCTTTTATTCTATCATTTGTACTTAAGCTATTATCTTGAGCTGTGGTATTGTTTGTTCTGTAACCTTCACTTAATGTTCCACATTGTCTTAGTCCATAATAAAAATCAGGAGGAGGTGGAGCAGTTACTCCATTACAATCATCACAATTGCTGAAAGGTTGCATTGAATTATTTTGTCCTATTGCAGTGGCTGTTGCGTCTATTTGGCTGCCTGTGTATTCAGTTATAGTATAACATCCGTTCCCATCTTGTAACGAGCTAGTGCTAATTGCTGTAAGGTCGTAAACGTTTCCATAAGATAATGATGTTGCTCCACTTATTCTAACATATCTAGCGGTTGAGCCACCACATTTTACAGCTTGCACTATTAGTGTAAATGGGTTTTGCCATCTAATTGTAATAGTTTTTACAACATCTGGTCTACCATCATTAAATGAAGCTGTACATCCATATAATACGTCTTGAGTACCGTTTGGTCCTAATGTTGGTCTAGATGAATCAGTATTAAATGTTTGAGAATTATCACCTGCAGGAACGTTATTAACTCTCCAAGCATATTGGTTTATAGCTGGATCTTCTTCGTTTGCTTGATTCACAAATCTTAAACTAACTGTGCTAGTAATATTTTTTGGGCCAATAATCCCATTTGAATCTCCTTCGTCTCCTGCTGTTGTTTCAATATTGTAAGAAGTACATGCAAACCAATTACCCTGCACTACTCCAACTCCATTAACCTGCGCATAATACTTAATACTGTTATATGTTGCTATAAATGTTCCTTCTCCTGGAAATCCACTAAGACTTCCTGCAGCAGTTTTATACAATCTAGTTACTCCATTTAAAACGAAACTATCTGTGAATAAATCTACTTGCCCAGCTGTAGTTGTACATGCATCACTGTGATTTATTGACTGACTAGGTAATCTATTAAAGGTAAAAGAAGGTCTATCAGTCCAATTTATACTCCAATTATTTGGATCAGCTGTAGGCGTAATAGCTGCACCACTAACAGAATTAGTTCCACTAACTCTACAATTATAATAATACGTTGCGTTAGTACCTGCTACTTCGGTTCTTTTTAATTCTCGTCCTGTTTGTCCTGCTATAATATTATTATTTGTTGGATGATCAACGACAGGGGCACTACCCGAAGGTGCTGTTGTTTTCCTGTACCATTGGAATGATGGTGATGATATGTTCGTAGTATTAGCCCTTAAAGTTACTTCCTCTGTGTTGTAAGCGGCTACCCCACCCCCTCTACCTCCCCCAGCATGCACCACATCTACAGCTACGTCCCCTAAAAACTGCACACTATGGTCATCTGTGTATGTAACACCATTATAAGTTGCAGAAACTGTATAAACATAAATTCCAGGGGCGTCTTCATGAAATGTTTTTGAAGTTCCTGTTTGCCCGTCTATAGCACTACCTCCCCATGTATATGTTGGTGTTCCTGGTATACAGGTGTCAGATGCTGTTAAAGTTATATCTGTTCCCGCTTGCCCTTGAGCAGGTCCTGAAATTAAAATTGATGTTGCTACATTTGTATTTACAGCTATTGTACAATTATTTATTGTTGTCCCTGAGTTGCTATACGCGCTACTATTACTATCCACAAAACTAAACCCAACATTCTGTATTCCGCTGTTTGTGGTTAAAGTAGTAGGCGTTACATTAGATAAAGTAGTAGTACTATCTACAGCTGTTAATACTACAGCACCAGTTTCACAATTAAACGCCGCTGTTGCCCAAACTTTAGTATTACAGTCATAAGCTATTCCGGTTGCTAACGGGGTTTGTATTGTTTTTATTGTACCATTGCAATTACCACTTGAACAAGTAGCGGTTATAGTTACATCATTATTAGCGGTAATAGTTATTCCTGCTGCTAGAGCACTTTTTGTAGTAGTGTCTGGGGAAACTGACCCAGCGCTTGCTGTAAGTGAAATAGTATCTGTATTAATAAAATCCGCTCCGAATGTTCCTGTTAAAGTAAATGTTGCCATATAATATTAGCTTATTCCTAAATTAAAACTACAGTTAGCTACTGTAGTTGTATTAGCTGTATTTGTTAAAACGTCACTAAATTCGCTTGTATCTGCTACAAAAGCAACATAATATGTTGTGTTGGAAGTCAATCCTGTAGCTGTGTATGACGGTGTAAAAGTTGCATTAGTACTCGTTTGTATTGTATATAAGGTATTAGAAGTGGCTGTTGAATTTGTACCAAAATAAATTTTATAAGTAACCGATAGCCCAGATTCGTTTTTAAATGCTGCTTGAGCCGTTAAAGAAGTTTGAGTAACATTACTAAATGTTGGTTGAGCTGTAACTTCTGGTGGTAAATCATCTGCGGTATAACTATTTAATTGCCCTAATCCTTGTATTGAAAATTCTTTTGAATCTAAATCACTCAGCGTTGTATCAACCCCTGACGTATTTGCAAACCATTTTCCTTCTTTATCTTTAAATTCAATAATTTTACCAGATTGCAAATCAGTTTCTATGGTATCTACTTGCCAGCCTTTTTTACTACCTATTTTAGCTTGACTGCCTTCATAATATATTGTTTTAAAATTCTTAACAGTAGAAGGCTCATCATTCATTATTATTTGAATTCCTGAACTGTACTGAACATCATAAAATAAATTTCTTACCACCCCTGGGTGATGATGCTTGTATAAGTTACCTGAGTTAAAACTATAAAGCTCCCCGTTTATAGACAGTCCTGCTTTTATTACAAATCCTAATCTTGAAACCCATCCATCAACATCTTCTTTAAACGATATACTTTCTATTTTATCAACGTCAGCATTGTCAAAAGATATTATATATTGATCTGAATATGCGTCAAAAGTACCGACTATAGGCAAAGCCTGAGCATTTAATAAAGATCTAAAATAAGATTTCATACCTTTATTTGATATTACTGTTAGCCCATCATTTGATAATCTTAATATTGCGTTTCTTGATTTATCTGAAAAATAAATTCTACTTCCATTTGTTGCAAAAGATTCAGGGTCTTTTGAAATACCATATTCTCCGCCATAAGGCACAGCTTGCCCTAATACATTATTAGTTGAAACTAAATTAACATTGCCATCTGCGTTGAACAAAGCATCTTTATTCGCTAATACCCTTAACACTTTATCTTCACAGAATGCTATTAAATCTGTATTTCTTGCGTGCAGTTTTTGTATTGAGCCATACTCTGTATTTAATTCTTTAGTTATTTTTTCTGCAGTATTAAACTCATTTAAGTTATTAACATCGTTTCTTGAATTATATAATCCAGAATATATTAAACCTGATTTATTTGTTTTTTCCCTAAACGGGCTATCTATAGTAGTCGATGCTTTAACTTGTGCGCTTACAAAATCTTCATTAAAATCATCTTTAATTCTATTTGCTTCTACACCATCCCCAAAATCAAAAGCATTATACCAGCTTAAACTTTTAACTGAATTGTATTGTGAAATAGGAAATGAATCACTTATTTCGTAATATATATCTAATATATTTTCATCAGGCACCGTTTCAAATATAGCGGGCCCAGAACCTGTTCCACTAGGTGCTTGTACTGAGGTGTAACATATAAAAAATTTATCAGGGTAGTCTGTATTTGTATTTTTAAAATATATTACATCTAAGACACCTGTGCTATCTTGAAAATTTGTTGAATTTATAACAGCCCAATCGCTTGATTGTGAATTATCACACGTTGGCCTTTGGTTAAAAGTATGGCTTGATCCTAAAAAATTATTTGTTATAGTATAATTTACAGAAACCGAGTCTTCTACCTCTATTATTTTACCATCTTTAAAATAATATCTATATCTTTTTTGTAATGTTGAACTATCCGCTACAGCATATTGCCCTAAATATAATGCGTTAGTAGGCTCCGTGTATATGGGCCCAACCCAGTTAGAACTTAAACTATTTATTTCTGAATTACCCGAAATACCACCACCTTGTGATATAGTTTCTTCTGTAAGATTATCATCTTTTTTTACTTTAATAAAAAACCTACCATCTGTAGAAACAGATCCTGGATCGTTAATTGTAGTTGGAACACTGTCGGATATATCAAGTATTTTGTATTTTGATATAGTTGGCACTAATCCACCATTTGCCGCTTTTTTTAAAGCAATAGTATCATTTTCTTGTACTTTATTTACTTCGTAACTAGGTACAGAAATCCAAGCATGAGATGTATTTTGATTATCATCGTATACGTTTTCAGCAACAAAATTATAATACTCAGCCGCAGAATCTTTTGCGTAAAATTTAAAATGCTTTATTCTTCCACCTCCAGATGGAGCTGTATTTAACATTTTTATATTTAACTGCTTTGGGGCATTACCTGCAAAAGCTCTTTTTATTAAACCAGTATCATTACTAATAACTGGTGATTGTCTACCATATTCATCTTCAAAAGCAATACCTAACTGATACGATCTACCGGATTTAATTGTTCTCCTATCTGTATTATTATTTTTAGGGTCTGAGCCATCTACATCAAGTATCTTGTCTCTTGTTACAAATTCAGTCTTACTGCTGCCTTGATTGAAATCAGGGCTGTAATCATTTAATTCTATTCCATCTATATAATTACCAAATACTAATCTATTACCTACAGTTTCTAAAGACTTTGCTTTATACGGCACATTGTCGTATTGTCTAAACAATTGTTTTTCTGGTATTATAGAATAAACACTCTCTTTAGTTATATTTACTGTAATTGCTGAAGAAACACTTGTTATAGTTTTATATATATAAATATTAGAATTATTAGACTCTTTATATATTATATCAATAGAATCTAAATTAGAAGGTGTTATATCGAAACCAGTTAATTTTATTTGAGATATATAGTTTAACATTCTGTTGTTAAATCCTTCATCTAAATCATAACCCTTAGCTATATCTGGATCAAAAACAGGATCTGTAAAAGGTGAAATAACAGAATATTGACCATTTTTAAATCTCCATCTATACGCAAACCTTACAAATTTATCTTCAAATAAAGATTTATCAGATGGAGCTGATGTGTGTTTTGTTATAGCAACAGTTGGTGCGGTTATTGGTTTTTTCTTTATAACAGTTATATCCGCTTCTGTAATATCTACGCCTGTTGCCCTTTCTGTTGTTTGTGTATAATCAGAATTTTTATATGTGTCATATGTTACAAAATCATCAATATCTATTATTTTAGGTTCGGATCCTACAGCACCATCGGTATTATCATAACCATCTGTCCAAGCTAAATTTTTATCAATTATAACTATACCTGTAATTTCATAATCTGGAAAATTTAATATAGCTCCTGTTAAATCAATAACAACTGGTTTAGTTATATCAGTTGTTGTGTTGTATTCAATAATACCTTGTTTTGCTGATCCTTTTATAAACCAGTAAAATTTATTGTTCTCTTCATCAGCAATTTTACCTACACATTTAGCATTAGCGCCAAACAAAGCGGTTGTAGATAAATCTTTTAATAATTTATTACCACGTATATTTTGAGCTGTACCTGCATCACTGTCTTCTGTAGAAGAAACTTGTATATTTAAAGCATCTCTATATTCACCATCAGGCATAAGTCTCTCATCGAGGTCTTTATTCATTCTTCCACGTAGGAAAGTCTTTTTTATTTCTGGCATGTATTAATGTTTAATCTGCTTAGACTTGCCTCTCATTACCTGAGTAAGCTCTTTTAATTTAAGGTTAGATAATCTTAGCTTAGCATTACGCATCGCTGCTCTTCTATCTCTTCTAAATCTATTTACTATGTATTCTGGAATGTTTGCTTTTGCAGATAATACTGCATGAGCTATGTATTTATATATTGCTTCTTCTGCAAGTTTATGTATTTGCATTTCATTATCAGTACCAAGCCCATCTGAAACATATTTTAATGTTATGACTTTTCCTGCTAAATTACTACTGAATCCAAACTGACCGTTTGCTTCATCTATTATAAATACACCGTTTATTTGTGTAGTTTCTGGGTCTATACCAAATCTTTTACCTTCACCAAGCATTGCATTTCTATCATTGTCTGAATAAAAGTAATCGGCATTTAATTCTGTAGTTGGTACATTTTTAAATTTTTCTGTAGTTAAGGATGTAGCTGTTAATAATGTTTCGTCATTATCATATAAGTATTCAGCTGTATCATCTTGCAGTATTGCTTGTGATGGTCTTGAAGTTATCTTTGAAGGATATATTACTCTTTCTAATCCATCTCCGTCTATCCATGCTAATTGTGTATAATTAACATAATCCTGTGGCATTGGTATTGTAAGTGATGCTCCTACTTCTATTTCTTGTATTTTTTCAACTCTTGACACATCATAGCTAAACTCTTGTATTGCTCTTTTAGTATGAAACAATACATCAAGTTTTCTTGCATTATCAATGATCTTACCATCTCCTACATATGAAACCATAAAGTTGTTTACAATATCATTTAAAGCAATATATCTGTAGCTACCATGCTTTATGTTTTTTAACTTAACTTGTATTGCTGTTCCATTAGCTGGTGCTGTCGTAAATGTTATTACACCTGTATTAGCTACATAGGTATATTGATCATCATCAATTTCATTTCCTGCTTGATATACTATAAAATCATTTTCTATAGCTGGTTTTGGGTCAAATGTAACAGTAAAATTTTTGTTAGAACCGTCACCAGTAAAATTATTAGCTACTGTGTAGTATTCTTTAGCTGTTTGTGTTATTAGTCCCATTTATTAAGATTTTTCTTGTGTTATTTTTTTTGTTTCTTTTGCATCTGCTAATTGAGCTATATTTGGATCTTTAATACTTACCCCTGCATATAACAATATTTTTAATACAAGATTTGTTTCTTCTGAATCATGAAGTTCATAATTTTGTGAAGTTCCTGGATTGTATAAAGCGTTACCATTTACATTAGTGTAACCCCATACTGCTGTAATTGGTTTTCTTACATAAGTACATGAAGTATTACTAGTTATAGTTGATGGGAATATTTTAACACTCCAATCTCCAAATGAGTTATCAATGCTCTGTAAATATACAGGATTATCAATTGTAGGGGATGTGAGTTTAGATAATTGATATTCTAATAAGTTTTTCTTATCAATTTCTTCAACAGGAGTTGTGTCATTATATATTAATGTTCCTATTTTATGCAAGTCTGTTGGTAAATTAAATCTATCAGTTGAATATGTTAATGTTGCTGATTTTTTAAATTTACTTAACTTTTCATTTATTAACTTTGGTAAGTTAGAATACTCTGTGTCATTTTTAGCTGCTCTGCTGTATTGATTTAAATCAAAAAAATACTGCTCGAATATTTCAAGCTGTGCTTGATTCGCAAACAAATTATATTCTTGGGGAGTTACATACCCACGGTTTTCTTTATTAAGAATAGCTAATACTCTTTGGTATACTGTATCTACGCTAACTGCCATATTTTTTATTTATTATAATAATAGCCACCATTACAGTGGCTATCACTATAATGAGACTTTATTTTAGTCTTTTTTCAATTGATTTATAAACTTCTAAGCCTTCATCTGTTTTCAAGAAAGCTGTAAAAGCGGAATAAGGATGTTCATCAAATGGAACTGTCATAATTTTCTTATCAGTTTTTGCCCACTTAAATGTTCTTTGATCTTCAGATAATCTTAATATTCCAAGTTCAGAGGCTTTTAAAGCCATGTTCCTAATATTAATATCATCGTCGTTAGCTAGTTCTAAGAAGAGTTGTGGCTCATTCTTAGCAAATAGTAATAGATCTCTTTTAATCTCCTTAGAAGTCATCTTAGATACCTCAGATCCAACCTCAGACCTTATAACAGCTTCTGCTTGATCAATATCCATTGATTTTGCCGCCATTAAAGCTTCTATTTCTAATTCAAGTATATCTAAATCATCTTCTGCTTCCTGTTCTGCATCAAATTCTGCAAATATTTTACCGTTTTGAGGGTGAAATAATGACATTAATTTTTGCAAAGTTTGTTTTTCTTTTGGTACATTTAATATACCATCTTCAAAAACTATATGACCAAGTCTTGCATCGCCTTTAAATTCATCTACGAAACAAGTTTTTTGGTTTACCGTGTATTTTAGTTCTCTTTCAAAGCCTTTTTCTTTGTCAAACCAAAATATACTTTTACTTTTAATTGTGTATGTAAGCGGTGATTTTCCACTTATAAGATAGTATGTTCTATCTTTGATCTCCCATTTAGGGGCTGTTGTTACTTTTGTTGCCATAATATAATAAGATTAAATAATAAAAAAATATAAGAATCCCCAGCCGAAGCCAGGGAAATCTCATATTAAATAAGGATTAGTTTAATAACATAAAGTTATTAGCACC
>Ga0208793_1000491_pt1 | contig 26707 bp, 31 predicted proteins | sample 17_taG_FD_184092 | JGI IMG/M metagenome (GOLD analysis project Ga0208793, IMG submission 184092) | Marine viral communities from the Subarctic Pacific Ocean - 17_ETSP_OMZ_AT15314 metaG (SPAdes) (version 2) | ecosystem: Environmental > Aquatic > Marine > Oceanic | place: Pacific Ocean | collected... | reverse complement strand
AATTCGTTAGCAACAGAATAAAAATCGTCAGTATTGGGATACTCACTAGAAACATCCAAAAGACTGAAGACCTCTTTAACTTCATCCTTACACTCTCTGAGTAACATACATCCCATCGAATGATTGGTATAATATTCGTTATCTTTTAGGGGGTCTGAAAGGGCAGGTAGGGCAACCGCCGCCGCAGCAACCAGTGAGGCAATAATTTTTTTCATACTTTAAAAAATTTGTTATAAAGAGCAGATGCTTCAAGATGTTTACCGTGGTTTGTAAGATATTTAATTCTATCAAGAATTTTTTTCTTAAAGATTTTAGATGTTTCCTTCATCCTCATCTCCTATGTATTCTAGTGAAATTACATCATGATCCTTATTATTAGGATCTAACCACTCAGCAAATTCTTGGTGAATAGAATATGCGTCTTCCAGACTCTCATATAATTCAGAACCTGGATGATTTTCAGACAAATGGTGAATGCGGTCTATTGACCAATCATTAATTTTCTTTAGAGTTGATTCTAAAGTTACCATAGTCTTTTCGCATATAGCGTCCTAGAATATTACTATTATAATACACTGGCGAACCATCGTCAAGTGCCTCAGATAATACATTATTAAGAAACAATTGTTTTGTTTCTTCAAAGTTACAAGTACCTTTGGTTTTATGTAAACTTAGTATTTCTCTACTGAAGATCTCTTTGCCATATTTTTTTACATCATCTTTTAATTCGGGACAAGATCCATAATATTTTTTCCAATCAGATTCTTGTTTTACCTTTCGTTTCTTACCTGGTGGTGTTCTGAATGACCAAAAATACTTTCTCCCAATGTACTGTCGTTTGTTTGAGAGATTGGTAATTTTATAAACAAAACCAAAGTAGTCCCCAACATCATCAGTATTAAAAGTTCGTTCCAGGTATATCCAAGGATTTTCATAACTCATGTATAACTCATACTATTGTATTATATGAGCTATTATTTATCTTCAAACCTAACAAACCAACTCTACTCATGGAATCAAGTATTGTCAAGCCCTTGATAAATAATCAATAAAGTCATATAATATGGCAGTCTACGTTAATAATATTACTCTCAACACAGGAGAATATTTTTCCAGAGATTTTTATCTGGATAATATTAATGGCACTCCATTAAATCTGTCTGGGTATACGGCAGCATCTCAAATGAGAAAACACCCAGAAAGTGTCAATGCAACAGCAGATTTTAATGTTGGATTTATAGACAGAACAAATGGGAGAATAAGAGTATCATTAGCAACTAAAAAAACAAGGTTAGTAAAACCTGGACGCTATGTCTGGGATGTAATGTTTAGTGAATCAAATCCTTCTGGAAATAGTTCAGTTTGGACAACACTAGAAGCAAATAATTATGGATCATATAGAGGATATACAAATAGTTCTTGGTCTACTTTTATGAATACCTATGCGTATTCTAGAGTTCCACAATCAGGAAATCTTAGTGATGATAGTGATCCCTATGGTGTTAAACAAGACTCATATCAAGTATTTTTCCCATATGATGGAGTCTATCAAATAGATGCTGCTGCTGATAATGTTGGTTCTGTAACAATCAATGGAACATCATTCAATGCTGCAGCATTAAATGCAACAAATGTTGGAGTAGGAACCATATCTCTTAATAGAGGTGATCATACTGTTGCACTATCGCAACAGAATGCGGATAATGGGCTAGGATCTTTCGATGATAATCCAGTTGGTTTAGCAGTCAGTATTACATATGTTGGTGGTACTGGATATGGAAAGAAGAGTATTGTTATAGAAGGCAATGTATTAGCAACACCAGATATCACACCATCTTGTATTATTACTGTTTATGATAATGAAGAAGTCGGTATCATTGAAGAAACTGGTGGTGCTGCCAGTGGAGTGAGTATTGACAATATTAGTACTTATGGAGTCATTCACATAGGTGTTAACTTCAATCAATGTAGCACTTTTGATATTGGTAGTAGTTCCACAAGAGATATGCTTGAAGATGCTACACAAAGACAAAAACTTATTGATTATATGAATATAGGGGGTGTGGTATGGTTAAATGTTGAATGGTGGAATGGTAGTACTGATGAACGGAGTTGTTCCGATAGAAGTAATATCAATGCAATGCTTACTTTGCTTGGAACTGAAATCAGAGCAATTGATGATGATCCTATACAAGGTTCTACAAGATCGACTGAAACTAGTGTTATAAACTCTAATTTTCCGGCAACGCAATCACAAAATGCCTCTGTAATATTTTCAGGTGGAACACCAGTTTTCGTCGATGGCACTAATACTATCACTACATATGAAAAAATAGGTCAGGGAATTCTATATGTAAGTGGGGATACTAATACTTTCAATGGACCATCATATCCAGAAAATTATTATAATGCTCTCCGTGCATTGGTTCTAAATAGTTAAAAAAATGTCGGCAGTATACGTTCATAATATTACTATAGATAGTAATACCGACTATGAGCAAGAGTATGATATGTTTGAGGTTGGTGGTAAAGTAGTTGATCTTGCAAATTATACTGCTAAAGCACAACTAAGAAAACATAGAGATAGTCAAACTTCTACTAGTTTTATTGTTGGTTTTCCTGATAGAGTAAAAGGTAAAATCAAACTAACCATTCCAAGTTATATAACTTCTGCTCTTAAACCTGGTAGATACATATACGATATTCTTTTTACAAAACCAGGTGGAGCAAAAGAGATTGTTCTTGAAGGGACTGTAAGAGTAAAACAAGGTATTTCAACTGGTTGTTTTGGTACTAGTACTAATGGACTACCAGGTAGTGCTCAAAGACTTTGTATTGCTGTGATTGATGAAAGTGATAGTCAAACACAACCAGGTATGTCTACGAAGTGGGCACAGTTCCGTTCTACATATCCTAACAGAACTTTTTATCTTTTAATGCCAAAAGGTGAAGGATTTGGGCATCAGGTAGATCCTAAGGAATACGGTGACATTCGGATGCCACAAAATTTTGCTAATGAAACTACTATCAACACAGGTAGATTAATTTCGGAGGATGGAGACTAATGACTTTTAACTGGCCAGACATACCGTTTTCGGGAACAGAAGTTGATGCCTTTGTAGTTGAGTACAAGGCACTTGCACAAACCATTTATGATGAATGGGATGATGATAGTGAGATGAGAATTTATGATTTTGATCCGAGTGGTGTGGACTTGCCAATTCCACTTTTAAAAGCACCGTTTAGAAGAAGAAGCACAATAAAAATACTTCTAGAGAATGGTTTAGTGTATGCAGCATTCATTGTAAAACAAAGAGCAGGTAATTCTGGTCCAGGAACCGATTTTGAATTAGGTAATAGTCCTCTTTCACCAGGTATGTCAATCGGACAAAGACTGGAGTTATTCAAAGATTTGGGGTGTGTATTTACAAAAGAAGCAATGGAGTGTGCTCATAGAAATAATAATGATGGTAAAAATCCTCCAGTAGATTTGGGAGACCCTTATAATGTTTTGCAGGATGGTGGTATTCAAGATAATCCTGATGATTTAGATCCAGATGATCCAAACACTCCACCAAATGATCCCAATGATCCACCAAAACCTTGTGATGATAAAAATTTAAGAGAGAATGCATTAATAGGTTTAGCAAACACTCCTGGACCGTTTAGTTCTTGTTTTAGAGATGTTAAAGCAAAATTATTGGATCGATATCTTATTTGCAATGATACGGTGTTTACTGAAAATGATATGCAGAATAAAATGCCTAATTTAAGGGAAAACGTACAAGAATTTTTTGATAGTACTTCTAATAATCAAAGACAATGTGCTTTGAATGGTTGTATTACTAAAAGGTCAGATATAACAAGTGACTTTTCTGCAGAAGGAAAAGCAAGGCTTAGTGCTGGACCTACTGATAAAATTCATCAGGTATCATTTTATGCAGATCCTGGACCAAGATTATGTCTTCAAACAATATTCGGAACAGCAATAGTAATTACAACTTCTAGTGACCAAGTTTTAAGAATATTAGATGACTTTGATTTTGTATATGGCAATCAAGCAGACAGACCAGATGCAAGTTACACTGGACAACCAAATCCAGGACAAAAACCAGGAACATATTTTGAATCTGCAGGACATCAAAAAGATAGATGGGGAAATCCTGTCCCAATTGGAGATCCTTCTGCAATTTCATCTCAGATTTATCCACCAGTAACTGAAATTTCAGATATTAACAATACTCAAAACTGGACTAGTCCCACCGAAATTGGAAGAAATATTGTTGCAGACAACATTCTAAATGGCGGAGGCAAAGGGCAACCAGTACCTATTAATATTAACTTACAAGAATAATGAAAAATTCGTACTCACTAATACTAAAACATTATAATGGTGGCGCAACACCAAACTTTATTCAAGATAGTCTTCCTGGAGTTGGTGTAAGCATCGGATCTAGTTTAGCAATCTATAACATTCACCAATTTAATGATGTTATGGATGCAAATGCTTATGGTAAGATAAACAAAAAAACTGCAAACTACAATATCGCTATCAATAAACTTGTTGGTGGTGATGATTATGTTCATTTTGAAGAAGAACCTACTGGTGTTTCAACAGTTGGATATCTTGATATTGGAGAGAAGCAACTTTCCCACTATCTTGATAGTGTTACAAAAGCAATGTTACTTGCTATTTTAGATGGGGACTCGAAAAGAACTTCATCTGTTGGTATAGGAACTAGTGGTGCTAAAAAACAGATATTTTATAATACTCTTCGTGTAGATCGATATAAAGATTATAGTTTAAAACCTTGGTCAAACTGGAATGATTCTGTGGGAGTTTGTACGCCAACATCAGTTTCTAGATCAAACAATGTTGCTATCGTAACTACCACTCCGGCACACGGACTAAGCACCTCATATGATGATTGGGGTGTTATTATGAATCTAAATACTGGTATAGCAACTTCTTTCAATATATCAACATCAACCTATCCAAATGGTGTCCCTATAAAAATTATAGATGCAAATACATTTGCATATCAAAATGTTGGTATAAACACTCCAACAACAGCAGTGGTCGGAATATCATCAATACAAGTGGGATGGGGTGGAACTAGCAATAATCTTCACTTATATTTTACTTAAATGGCAACTTTTAATGAGTTAGAAACTTTTAATCCTAAACTTTGGTTTGATGGTATATGTAGAGGTAAAATATCATACAGTGAAGTAGGAGGATTATCACCAGGTGGTCCAATTACAAATCGTCTAGCTGAAGGATTTTTGGGAGGACCACACCCACCAATAATTTTTTCATTTGATCCTACTGGAAATATTCCAATAGGTCCATCAGATACATATCCAAAACCTTGGAGAGGTGCTCAACAAAGACTCAATGATGCATCCTATGGATCTACTATAGGTCCATTTGCTAGGATAGTTTCTATAAACAATAATATTAATTTTGATGATACTTGTGTCGATGAATGTGACTCATCGAATGGGGGAGATGATCAGTGCAAAGTTGGTCTATTTGGTAGGCTTGGAATAGGTGATGGAAATGTAGTAGGATTTAGATTGATGGACTGGCATGGACAAGATGAAGGAAACTTTGATACTGCATATTGGAATAGTCAAGGTGCCAACTGGGATACCTGGAAAGAATGGTGGGAAAATGCATCAAAAGCAACCGTTTTTGCTCAATGGGAAGATGTTATAGGGAATCCAACTGTAGAAGTTGAAGTTGCATATGATTATATTGGTACTGGTGATGATGATTTTTATCCAGGATTGGACGGAAATGCATATCTGGATAACTCTCTAGATTTATTAGTTGCAATGGTCGCACTTGCAGTATTGATTAGGTGGTAACATATGTCAAAACCAACATTAGCACAAAGAACTAGTTTTAAAACTTGGTTAAGGAAATTTAAATCCAAGTTTGCAAATACAACTATACCTGAATTTTATATTGATGCAATTCTATCTGAAAAGGCAGTTGGGATTAGTACGTCAGATGACGTTAGAGTAATACCTTTTGACAACTTTGAAACTGTTGATATTTCTAATGATGAAGCAAATGAAACCTTATTTTACTTACCTGCATTAACAAACGACAGAGTAACTGTAAGTTTTGGATCTACATCAGTACTACTTACATTTGTTGGTGAAGATCAAGGTGTCACTAAAGATGGATCAACATATACATTAAATCAAAATATACCTATTGCTCGCGGAAGGGCATTAACAATTAAAGGTCTTGGTGGTGCATTACTACAAAGTTCTAGTGTCCCAATATATGAAGTAACACCTTCTTCAAAAAATGTAAATGAAGGTGGTACAATCAATTTCGTAGTCACAACTGAAGGTGTAAATATTGGCACTACATTATATTACAACACTGAAGTTGGAAGTACTGGGACAAGTGCCACTGGATCCGATTTAATATCACCAAACTCTGGATCATTTACCATTGTTAGTGATGGAACTTCTAGTGGCGGTATTGCAACAGTAACCAGAACGATTGTACTGGATGGTGTAACGGAAGGTCCAGAGACATTCCGTACTGTCATTTTAACAGACTCAACAACTGCTGGAGTTGTCACAAGAACTGATGATATTACAGTTAATGATGTTGTAGCATCGTATTCTGTTGGAGTATCAACAACAGTTGTAAATGAAGGATCGTCTGTTGAATTTACTGTTAATACAACAGGTATAGCATCTGGAACTACGCTGTACTTTAGCACTTCTGGAACAACTGTAGCAGCAGACTTTACAGATAATAGTTTAACAGGATCATTCAATATTGTTGGTAATGGTACCACAACTGGTGGTATTGCTACATTCTCCCGAGCGTTAGTAGCAGAACCTCCTGGATCCGAAGGAACTGAAAACTTTAATGTCACAATTAGAACTGGTTCTACTTCTGGTGCGGCAGTAACAACAACACCAACTATTACTGTCAATGATATTTTTCCATCTTATAATTTTATACTAACAAATCAATCTGGTATAGTAACAAATATTGCCGAAGAAGGAGAATTAGTAACAGTTACATTAAACACAACAAATATTGCTACAGGTACAGAATTTAAAATATGGTTTGATGAAGAACCTGGAACTAATAGTGATAAAGATCCTAGAGATTTTGGTTTTTATAACGAACAAGATGGCATACTCTATACCAGTAATTCTCATGTTATTACCATAGTAGGATCTGCAACTACATTTAGAATAGGAGCAGCCAATGACTTCCGTGAAGATGAGAATGATACTTTTAGAATAATACTTCGCGAAAGATATCATAGCAATAATGATCCTGCAATTATATTTGCAACATTACAAGTAACAGATGTAAACTTATTATTTGATGTAACAACGGATAAAACTTTAGTAGATGAAGGTGATGATTTAACAGTTACATTTGGAAATCCTAGACATCCAGTAACTGGTATTGGTACATTCATGCCAAGTGGTCCGGTTTATGCGACACTAGAAGCAGTTAGTGGAACATTCCCCATTGGCGTTAATAATATTCCAGAAGATTTCTCATATCCTTGGGCAGATCTCAAGACATTAGTTCAAACTGGATATCATTCTGGATATGGAAATTCTAGCACCTTTACAATTCCAATATATGCAGACTTTACATCAGAAGGTCTTGAAACTTTTTATGTTGCATTTAGAGCTGGTAGTTATACAAATCCAATTTTTGCAAGATCTGCAGATATCACTATCAATGATACATCAACCATACCTGGAACAAATGCAAATGGACTGACCTTTGGACCAGTAATTGTAAATAGAGATAATGGAACCGCTACAAATGCAACTGATTGGTACAAGATTTGTAAGATAGATGATCTTCCAGAAGGTTCTTCTATCGCTCTGTTTATTGATGGATCTGGAAGTATGACACTTCAAACAGTTAGAGCATCTTATGATGCGTTTGTTGCCAAGTTAAATGAAAAAAATATTACCATTACTACAGTAACAAATTCTAGCGAAGATTGGATTACTCCGTTCTTGGTTGATTTACCATAAATATTTAAAAAAAAAACGATGGCAGTCACATACGTTAGTAATTTAGTATTATACACTGGAACAGACTTTGATCAAACGTTCGTTTTAGAAGATGCTCAGTCTAATAGTGTAAAAGACTTGACTGGATTTAATGGATGTGCTCAGATGAAGAGATATGAGTCGTCATTAAAGACTGCCGATTTTACAATATCATTTGCTAACGATAGAAAAACAGGTAGAGTCACACTATCTCTACTTGCAGCAGACACTACAAATCTAAAACCTGGAAAATATTTTTACGACCTAATATTAAACAGTCCCACTGGTTCTACTACAAGAGCAGTAGAGGGGACTGTTTTAGTTAAGAAATCAGTTACTAGATAATTACTTCTTCTTCTTTTTCTTCTTATGTGATCCACAAGAAGATTCGATAATGCTTTGGATGAACTCTTCATCCAATTGCTTCATTACGTAGTCTGCTTCTTTAATATCGGAAGCATGTCCTTCTTTGATCAGATAGTCTGCGATCACTTCATAGTGATCATAAATTGAAGGAGTGGGATTTGCCCTAATATTCTTATATGCTTTAAGACTTACCCGATATCCAGGACTGTTCTTATAAAGATCTTTTGGTTGATTTTGCAATCTCCACCAACCAGGAGATTTGTTATTTGAAGATGAACTTGCTTTTGCTGCTTCATCTGCTGCTGCTTTATCTGCCGCTGCTTTATCTGCCGCTGCTTTTTCTGCTTCTCTTTGCTCTCTAGATTTTTTTTCTTCCGGCGTTTCCGCTCTCTCTTCTGGATCTGATGTATCTGCCTTTGAATCAGTACTAGGATCTGATATGCCAGGAATTAACTTGTTATCCAAAGCGACTTTTGTACCAAGAGTAACAAGACCTGCAGCACCCGCAACTGCAGCACCTTGTTTGATCTTTGTTTTTTGAGCAGCTGGTATCTTATCTTTAACTTTTCTAATCAGTGATGGTGGTTTAGTAGGATCCACTTTGGCACCTGGTCTTGTTGCACTACTGGTAATAGGTCTTCCACCTTTAGTTGTTGAGGGAGGTTTGCGGAGACGTACCTTTCCACCTCTACCAAAAAGTCTCATCAAGAATCCCGACATACCCATACCTCCTTTTTCACATATAAGTAAAAAGTCAGGATTACTTGTATCAATTGTCTCACTTAAAGTTATCGATTCGCAAATTTCTAATACTTTAGATTCATCATTTAAATTCCAAAATTCCATGATCTGATCTACATCATAACCTTCCTCAAGCATAGAGTAAGATATATGCAAAAATGTCTTTTGCTCTTCAGAAAGATTGTAATGCATCTCTAGTTACTATCCTATATTGTTATTTATTAGTTGCCCGCTCTAGATCTTTGAGCAGCAACATTTGCCTTTCTAGTTTCATTATCCCTTCTATTATAATATCCCTTCAAATAATCAGAGACATATGGAACTCCTGCACCAGCAGTTCTTCTACCAATTCTCTCAAGAGGATTAGATGAAGTATATGCAAGTGAAGAAGGATCGTTACCATGCTTGTATACTGCTTTACCATCCTTAAAAGCACGATATCCAACTCGTTCTTTATTATTAGCATCACGAACAATTGCCTTATTTCCACTTCGTGAAGTAGCAGATTGAGCAGGAGTTCCAGTTTGTACCTGACGATTTGCTTTTGCCATCCACTTTTTATCGGAAGCACTTGCTCCCATTACATAACCAGAAGCAGCATCACCAAGTTGAGAACCAGCAACTGGTCCAAGAAACGCTGATGCTCTTTTTCCAATAACACCACGTAATAATGCAGTGGTGGCAATAGATCCTAATGTAGAACCTGTACCAGAAGCAAGTGCTGCATTTGTTTGTCTTTCAGCAGTTTGTCCTCGTGCTTTTTCTCTTTCCGCTGCACCATATGCGTTAAAAGCACCATAGAAAGCACCCGAACCTGCACCACTACTTGCCTTTTTGACTGTTGGTGGTTTATATGTACTACTGCCCTTCCTTATACTAGTAGATCTTCGTCCTAAATCTGGAGGAGTGTTTGCTACTTTTTGTCTTGCTTGTTGTGGTGTTACCGGATTTTTTTTAGTTGAGGGGGGTTTAGGACCACTATCAATTCTACTAGAAGGACCAGCAGCACCACTTACTCTTCTTCTTGTTGGATTTGCAGATACTGATACTGGGTTATTGCCTGGTTTGTATGAGAACGATCCGCTGCTAGTCTGTCCAAATTTCAAAGTCTTACCGGGAGTACCCACAGTACTCGAAGTGGATGGTAATTTTGCTGGAGTTTTTGTCTTTGTGGTACCAGAAATTGTGAAAGATGGTTTTGGTGCCGGTAGGGATTGCTTCACTTTAGCAATAGTTTTAACTGGAATAGGTTTGATTTTTGGAAGTTTTGATCCAGAAGTCGCAGTAGAACTAGATGCTCCGGTACCCATATTTTTAAGGATTTCCTTTGCATTTAGGTCACCAACTTTTACTTTACTATACTGCCTTGAACTTGGTGCTCTTCCACCAACACCCTTTGGTAGATTAGTCGTTGCAGGAAGTGATCTGTACGTTGGTGCCCCTGTAAGGGGGTTTGCACCAGTAGGCGTACCAAAAGACTGTCTAAATCTTGCTGCCCTCTTAGATACCTCAGACTGTTTAACTGCTGTTGGTTTAGATACTGATGCTGGATTTCTTCTAGTCCCAATACCAGTAGACTTTACATCTGACGGTCTTGCTTGGCGATATCTTTGACCTCTTCCAGGTTTTGCTGTTTCTCCACCAACTTTAATGTCATCAGCATCAGGACCTTTACCACCACCAATAATATTAGAAGCTGCTTTTCTTGGCGTAGGATCTGCTCCTACACGAGATCTAATATCATCAGCAACTTTTATCTGCTGTTTAATATCTGGTTTACCGGCATATCGTGCTGCGGAATCTTTGGTTGGATTAAATCCCTGACCACTATTTTTAGGTGATCCCTTCTTTGGGTTTACAGTAGTATTGGCAGGATCTTGCACCTTTGAACGGGAAGTCTCTATATCAACATTACCAACACTACTCTTAGTGCCAAAATTTGATTTTTTTCTTCCTTCGTTTAGTGATGCCATTTCAGATACTTTGTAGTTTTTTCTTAAATTATTTTCTAAGGATTTCAAGTTTTGCTTTTTCTTTCTTTTTTCTTTCATCATCACGTTTTTTTAATCTCATCTGATCAACACCTATGGCACCAAGTTTAATAGCAGTAGTGTATGGATTTGTCGCTGGCAGTCCTTGTGCAACAGCATTATACACACCAAATTTGTCACCATCTCTCGCAGATTCAAATCCTCTCAAAGCAGCTTGTCCTACCATTGCAGTATTAAATGCGCTTGTGAAGGCACCAGCTTTAGATCCACCCCTCAAAACATTAAATACAGCACCCCAACCTTCAACAATCAACTTTGATTGATTTGATTCAATAACAAATTGTTTATATGTTTTCATTACTCACACTATTTTTAGATATTTATAATCACTTTGCACTTATAGATCCTCCACTCGTACCAATCTCTTTTCTATATTTGATAGTATTTTTTGTTGCTTGTTGACGCTCTTTTGCAAGTGCTGCAGCGTCTCTTTCTCTTTGTCCACCAACACCAGTTGCTCTAGAAAGTCTGGAGAAAAGATTTTGATTGCCTCTTTGTGCCATACTTGCTCTTGCAAGGTAAACAGGTTTACCGTTTTTATAAGCAAGATCACCAACTCTACCACCAGAAAGAATTTTAGTGCTAGGAAGTTTTGCAGTTTTACCTCCACTAGTAATAGTATTATTTTTTTTATCTACATCCATTTTGCCGCCAGTGCCGACGATGCCAACACCCTGTCTAGATCCGTAGGCACCTTGCTGACCTGCTTTTTGTCTTGCTTTGACTGCAGCAACGTCCTTAGGTGTTCCAACTTTCTTTTCACCAGCAACAGAACCCCATTCAACTGGCCGTACTTCACCTTTATATTTTGCTACTCCAATTCTAAAAGGTTCATCCTTTTCAGATCTGTCTGTCTTATTAGCGTAAATTTTTTCGGCTTTAGGATCATTATAAGTATATCCCTTTTTATTTCTCCCTGTTGCCAAGTACTGATCTAATTTAGATTCTCCACCAGAAGTATCAATTCTTTTACTAATAGTATAGTCCCCATATTGCCTTCTACCCCTCGGTGCTGCGGAACTGGATCCAGCACCACCTAGAGCAATAGAAGTGATTGGATTTGCATACAAAGCGACAGTATTTATTGCAGAGTCTTTTGCAACTCTCGCAGTTTTCTGAGCTTTTGGATCTTTTATATTACTGATTCCTATTTCTGCTGCAGTATCTGCCGCAGCAAAAGCACCAAGTTTTAATGCACCCCCACCCACTCTTTTCAAAAGAGATGGTCTTGTAGTAGTTGTTGCTGCTGATGGTGGTGGTGCTGTTGGCAATCTAGGAGCAACTCTTGGTGGTTGTGCTTGAGGTTTTATCCTCATTGAATTAGATTGACGCATTGCATTCAATTGATTCCTTCTAGAGGCAGTAGATCTCTTGAGGAGTTCTTTAAACTGATCCTCAGTCATCTTTTTAATTGTAGCAACGTCAACGTCTTCTTTAATCATATTCATAAACTCATTAAATCTTTTCATTTATATCCACTTCTTTTTTAGATATTTATAAAAAAAAGAGGACCTAAGTCCTCTCAATCTGGAATATCACCATAGTCTTGATATGCATCATATCCATTATATTCACCAAACATATAGGAATCGGATAATGCCGCTTCCCTATATGCTTTTAGTGCTTCATCTGATAATTCTTTTTTTGAAGGAGGAGGTGGAGTAAGAGGTTCTATCTCATCCATCTCCTTCCATACTTCTTCAAAGTTGGAATCCTGAGAAGGTATCTTTTTTGACATCTTGCTTAATTCCTCCGACGATATAAGACTCAACCTCAGTCTCCTGAGGAGCGACCTGAAGACCCTTCGACGAAATCCAATGTTCCGTCCAGGGGAGTGGGTTATTCTTTGCGGGTATGTCATAAATCGGTTTAAGTCCAATTGCTTTCATTCTACGATTGGCAATCCATTCGACATACTGCTGGAGCAGTTTATCATTCAGACCAATCATAGATCCATCTTTAAACAGATACTCTGCCCAAATTTTTTCTTCGTTTACGGTCTTTTCAAACATAGAATACAACCAACGATCTTCTTCTTTGAAGATTTGTGCCATCTCAGGATCATCACCTTCTTTCCACTTCTTCAGAATATTCTGAGTAATGGCAAGGTGTTGGTTCTCATCTCTAGCAATCAGTGAGATGATTTTTGCACTTCCTTCCATAAGTTTGAGTTCGCCAAAAGCAAAACTGCATGCAAATGATACGTAAAAACGAATACCTTCAAGAATATTAACGTTTGCAACTGCTTTAAACAATTTGCGTTTGAGTTCATATCTTGAACTTTGTGCATAAGGAACTCCTTCTATTGCGTGTTGCCAATCATTAGTACTATCATAATGATGTGCTGCATTGATAAAGTCATTATATGCTTCTGTGACACTCATAGCACGTTCAACAATGCGATCGTCAGTCAGAATGTGATCAAACACATCTGAAGGATCTGCATAAATGTTTTTGATGATATGAGTATATGAGCGACTATGGATCATCTCCATAAATCCCCAGACTTCCATACATGCTTCTAACTCAGGCAGTGAGCAGTAAGGAATGAATGCCATACCAGGACCACGCCCTTGTACAGAATCTAGCATAATCTGATACTTCAAATTAGAAGTAAAAATATGCTTCTGCTCTGGACGAAGAGTTTGATAATCCGAACGATCTTTCTGGAGAGATACCTCTTCAGGTCTCCAGAAGTATCCTAGTTGTTGTGTGGTGAGTTTATCAAAGATTGGATACTTATAAGAATCGTATCTCTGAATACCCAAAGGTTTACCAAAGAACATTGGTTGCTTTTTGGTATCAACCACTTCTGAATTAAAAACAGTCATGGATTCGACCATTGGTCTATCCTCATTGTTTGTCTTAAATTTTACAAGACTCACAGTCTTCCTCCTCGGCGTTTTCTAGTTGAGTGATTAGATTATCAAGACTTTCCTTAGTATCTTCTACCTCGTCAGTCTTGAAGTCGTATGTGTTCTGATAATATGAAGTCTTCCAACCGTATTTGTATGTAGTTAAAAGATCTTGTGCCATTACTGAAACTGGAACTTCATTGTCAGGATAGTTCTCTGGATTATAACTCCAATTGCCACTAATTGCTTGGTCGAAGAACTTCTGCATTATAGCAACAATATTAATATAACCACGATTGGATTCCATATCCCATAGCAAAGTATAGTTATTTTTCAATGTTGCATACTGTGGAACAATTTGCTTAAGAGGTCCTTTTTTGGACTTTTTAATGGACAAGTATCCTCTAGGCGGTTCAATTCCATTGGTCGCATTTGACACAACGGAACTGCTCTCTGAAGGCATCTGTGCGGACAATGTTGAGTTCCTAACTCCGTGGGTAAGTACCCGTTGTCGAAGATCTTCCCAATCATACTGAAGCTCATTGGAGATTATTTCATCCACGTCATGTTTATATGTATCGATTGGAAGAATTCCATTTCCATACTTTGTTCGGTTACTGTATTCACAGGCACCTTTTTCCTTGGCAAGTTCTACTGTAGCAGAAATCAAATAATATTGAAAAGATTCAGTCAGTTTATGAACTGCATCCCAGGCACCTTCTTCACTATAATTGAACCCCTGCTTCGCCAGGAAGTGCGCTAAACCGATATAACCGATTCCAAGTGAGCGGCGTGCTTTTGTGGCGATTTCTGCTGCTCTGATGGGGTAGTTTTGAAAATCAATAAGTTCATCGAGACTGCGAACAGCAAGATCGCAAAGAATTTCAAGATCTTCCAGATCCCTAATTTTTCCGATATTAACAGCACTAAGTATGCAGAGAGCAATTTCTCCGTTTTCATCATCAATATGTTGTAAAGGTTTAGTAGGAAGAGTAATCTCCTGGCACAAGTTACTCATCTCAATCTTATCCATAAAGGATGAGTGAGAATTGCAATGGTCAATATTCATAATATAAAGACGACCAGTCTCTGCTCGTTCCTTCAGAATATCTAAGAAAAGATCTTGTGCCCCGACAGTTTTTCTTGGAGTAAACTCATCTGATTCATAGCGTACATAGAGATCGTCAAATGTATCAGTACCAAAAGCATCATAGAGACCTGGTACGTCATGCGGTGAGAAGAGGCTAATCTCTCCATTCGCAATGAAACGTTCGTAGAAAATCTTTGAAATTTGGATTGAGTAGTCAAGTTTGCGTACCCGATTATCTTCTGTACCCTTGTTGTTTTTGAGAACAATAATGTCCTCTATTTCTTGGTGCCAGATAGGAAAGTGAACTGTAGCAGAACCACCTCTGATGCCGTTTTGTGTGCAGCATCGTACAGTTGATTCAAACTTTTTAAGGAAGGGGACCACACCTGTGTGCTGTACCTCTCCGCCTCTGATTTTAGCGTTGATGCCACGGATTCGACCTGCGTTGATGCCGATTCCTGCGCGTTGTGCAACATATTTACCAATAGCCATGTCACTGCTAAAGATAGAATCGAGGGAGTCATCAATATCAACGAGAACACAACTCGCAAACTGACGCAGTGGGGTTCTGACCCCTGCCATGATTGGCGTTGGGATGTTGAGTTTGTGTCTGCTGATTGCTTCATAGTATTTTTTTACGTAATCTAAACGAGTTTCTTTTGGATACTTTGAAAAAATAGTGGCAGCAATCAACAGATACATGAACTGCGGTGTCTCATATTGAGCACCCGTACTACGATCCTGCACAAGATATTTATCGACTACCTGACGCAAACCAGCATATGTAAACAGATAGTCGCGTTGATGGTCGATAAATGATTCAAGTTTATCAAACTCTTCTTTAGTATAGAGATCAAGAATTTCCGCATCATAAACTCCTTTCTCCACACAGAGTTTAGTGTGCTCATAAACAGAAGGTGTCTCGTGTCTACGACCGTTGAGTTGCTTCCTGAGAGCGAACAGGAGCAAGCGAGCAGCGACGAACTGATAGTTGGGGTGATCCAGATCGATCAAGTCGCTTGCAGAGCGAATCAGGATCTCCTGAATCTCTCCAGTAGTAATACCATCATAAAATTGAATGCCAGATTGCATTTCAACCTGAGAGGCAGAAACACCTGCCAGGTCTTTACATGCTTCCTCCACCATTACGTGAAGTTTATTCAGATCAAGAGGTTCAGTATTTCCATTTCTCTTAATTACCTTTGTCCCGTTGCTCATACTTTTTTCCAAGTGTTAAATTTGATTTTTGCTTCTAATCCAGCATATGTATTCAATTTTATCATAGACATAACGTCATGTCCAGCAAGGACCATATCGTTGATGTCTTTCTCTACGATGTTGTTTCCCCAGATTACTACCTTCTCTCCTCTATCGATGAGTTTGGCAATTCGGTTGACGATTTCTCTGTTACGTGGTTCATTATCAAGAACCCAAATATGATCGCCCCAACCAAACGACCGAATATCAACATCGGACCCACACATAGCAACAGCGTTTTCCACGAACGTGGAGTCAAACGGTCCTTCAACGATGTAAATCGGTTGTTTTTCATCAACATTATCAAGTCCGTATAGTTTCGGAGAATGGTCATTCAACATCACAGTGATATATTTAACAGAGTTAGGAATTAGACTTCTCCCCTGAAACCCAATAAGATTCTTTTCAGTATCATACATTGGTATAATAATACGCGGTTCATCTCTATATGTTGTGTCAAACGTCTGTTTTTTGCTATTTGTCCACTCCTTGAACTTGTCAGCAAAGTAAAATTTTTCTGGATTGAGATTTCTTTCTAGCAAGTATTTGCTTGCATTAGGATCTTCAGATGCTTTAGGTAGATTCAACTTCTTCCTAAAAACTGGTTTCTTGAAGTTAAACACAGGTTCTTCAACAGTAAAATTTTTACCAGTATGACCTTCCTTAAACTTCTCAAGGGTATATTGCTTGTGCAGAGTAGTATCAAGTTTCTTGATAAAATTATTCAATGACAAACTAGCACCACAGTTATGGCACTTGAAGTTGGTGTTATTCTTCATAACATACATATACCCACGACACTTGTTCTTGTTCTTCTGCGAGTCTCCACAGATAGGACAACGGAAGTTGTATAGGTCTGGTTTAACCTTCTTGAATTTTTGTAGGCGTGACGAAATTAATCCAACGTATTTGGAATCAATCAGATCCATTACTATAGGTCACTTTTGTCTTTCTATTATAACCTGAGGTACGTTGGGCGTCAAGAAACTTCCCATTACTTTTTGACCTGGCACACTGACAATAAATGAGATGACGATCAGACCACCAGCAATGGTCCACATCTTCTTCTCCATAAGACGGAGACGTTCATCAATTTTTTTGATGTCCCTTTCACATCCTTTCTTTATTTCATCTGCTCTTCTATTGACTTCGCGATGGACACTCTCTACTTTCTCAAAAAGTACAGCGTCAATTCTATCTTGTTTGTCTAACTTCTCATTATGGACTGCTAGAAGTTGGCCCATCTTAACAGAATTATCCTGCAAAGATTCTACTACTCTTTCCAATCTTTCTAAAATAGCAGCATTTACGCCAGCAGTATCATCCATTAGACTTGACCCGTTCTCCATCGTTTTCTACACCCAGGCATTTTACCTTTTCCCAAACAAGGTTTTCTACGAATTGGACCCTTCATAACAGGATCAAAACCAGCAACAGGACCCTTGGGATCAGCAGAACCTGTAAACCCATCAGCACCAGCAACCATCTCTTCTTTAAGAGTTCTAACAATACCAATAATTTTATTGATGTCCATCAGAGCGATTTTAATTCTTGTAAGCAATCATAGTCAATAGGAATTCCTGATATATGTGTTTTTGGATATTCAGGAATTCTATTGAGGAATGTAAGAAAACTTTTTATAGATGGCCAAAGATCTTCTTCTAAATTGTAGAACAGAAGAGGAACAGCAGCCTCGTCAAATACATTAAACAAAATTATAAGATGATTTAATATAAGGTGAACTTTTAGCTCACCTGTATTCTTGTATCTCTTCAATAAACGTTTTATATACCTAATCCTCTTCAAGTCAGACTCAAAATCATCTCTTGTGACTGCTTGCGGATTATTATAAAATTTTATAGCAAAGAGCAAGTAATTACTCTCGTTCAATTCATTAAATCTCATACCATATTATCAGCTATCTGGAAGAATCGTATCGTCTGCCTGGTCAAGTCCAGTAATTCCGATTGCAACGAGAGTCTCAGTTTTAACTCTAAGATTTCCGTGCATATCGTTATATGTAGTAATACCGACCCAACCACCGTGAGTGGGGGCATACTTGCGAGCATCACCAGAAGCAGCATTTGCTACTCCAAGTTCAGTTTCATCCACACCGAAAACTGTGAGGTTGGATGTATCCATGCCCTCATGGTGTGCTGTGAATTTTGGCTCATCGGTGGATACATCTCCAGATCCCCAAAGTGGTGCCATGTCTTTTACCTTTGAATCTTGTATAAAGATATTTATAAAAAGTAATGGATTACTCTTCGCCCTCTCTTGACACCATTGCCTTCTTGACAACTTCGAGAAGTTGATCGTCCATATCAGTCTTAGTCAGCTTAACTGCCTTAGAAAGAATAACAAGACAGATCTCAACCATCTTCTCACCGAGTTCTTCATTCTCTGGAATGTTATTGATAGCATCTTTAATAATTTTCGACGCTAATGGGAGTAGAAATGCAAGCATTGTTTTATCACGTATTTACATTATATAGCACGCTAATAGTTACTTTTTCTTTTTCTTTTTATTACCGTAACCTTCTGCAGACATTTTAGCAGTTTGAGAAGTCATAATTTTCATAACTTCTTCCCCATCTTCAGGTGCTCCAAGCATCATTGGGTTCTTAATACCCATCGCTCTCAACTTATTCTTAAGAAGTTCTCTATAAGTTCTATTTTCCCTTCTATCACATTCACAGGGACACTTTTTACACTTGGGACATACTTTACCATTCTCTGCTTGTTCTTCAACAGTATTAGAACAGTCCTCTTTACCATGTACTTCGCAATCTTTACCTTCAGAGGTGTGAGCACACTTGCCTGATTTTTTCTTCTCAGCAATCATTTCCATAAAACGTTGCTGGGTTTTGCTTACTGATTTCTCAGCAATCATTTCACCTTCAACTTCTTTATGAGCACGGAGATTTTTACCACCGACTTCAGATTCTGGATTGATCTGTACTACTGGTTTTTTACCTGCATAGTTATTGACCTTACCATCAGGAACCATTCTCCCCTGACCTTCAGTTGAGGTAGTTCCATCAACAAGGAACTCTTCCTTCATTGCCTTTTTCTTAGCAATCGCTGCATTAATTGCATCGCGACGAGCATAGATGTACTTATCAGTACCATCCTTCTTGCCGTCATTGTTTACATCACCATCTCTTTTTTGAGGATTCTTAGCGACAGGATCCATCTTACCCTCCCTCTTCTTTTCACCCTCATAAGGTTCACCGTGCTCAGTCATTTCAACTTTGAGACCTTTTGCTCTTAGTTCTGTGATCTTGGAACGATTAGCATATCTTACATAAGACTTGTCGCTCTTAGGATCAGTGACTCTTACCTTATACTTTCTTTCTGCACCTTCATCTTCTTGAATTGGTTCTTTTTCAACCTTCTCGACAAATACTTTGAAGAGTGCGCTAGCAACAGTTCCGGTAGCACCATCAGACATTAAAGAGTCATAATGTGCTACTTGCATTTCTTTCTTAGGTGATTTTTTACCACCTTTAACCATCAATTTTCCACTCATAATTTTATTAACAGAAGCAGGAGGAATAATACGACCCCCACTGTGCTTATTTACATATCCTCGTTCAGTACCAGTATCAATCAACGTCAAACCAGCAGATCCAGCATCACCAGCTCGATTAGATGGTTTTACATTTGGAAAGTCTTCTTTTACCTCTCTCTTGTCTCCGCCACCATCTTTACCAAATAGTTTTGCTCTAACTGCCGTTTGTTCAGGAGCACTCAGATTACTATTTTGCATATACTGAGCATATGCTGCTCTCAGGTCAACACCTTCTCTTCTTGCACGATAACGAATATCGTAGACTGCCTGACGGATTTTCTTTTCAGAACCTCCTTCACCACTCTCCGTTTTTGCGCCTTCTTTAGCGGCAGGAACTGCAGATGCAGCAGCGTGCTTACGTACTGGAAGGTCTTCAAATATATTTTTAGTCATCGAAGATTTTACGATTTACGTTTTCCTATCTTATATTTATTTATAAACGCTATTCCGCTAGACATAGCGCCTGGAACCATCGATGAAACATAGTTAAAGTGTGAGTCAGTTCCAACCAAACGTTGATCTGCAGGAACTCCACCGATCTCAGTTCCATTGACAATTGCTTCATTCACATCTCTAATCCAAGACTTGAACATAATATCATCTTCTGTGACACAGATAAGATGATTTGCACCCCTACGAACAATTTTTCCAACCAATCCAGTATTCATATTTTCAACCCATTCACCAATTTTATATATTGTTTTACTTACATAATTTTCACGAAGAGTTTGCTGATCAAACTTAGGTGCCATTTCCCAAATACCCCACTCTTCATTGATACCCATTGATACACGAAGAGTATTATACAGATCTTTTACTTCCTTAGGTGCCATACCATCAGGCATTGCCATTTTAAAAGTTTTATAGTCATTTTCCGATGCAGCAAGTCTCAATCTTGATGCTGAAAGACCTTCAACACCTTCAGCATCTGGATCTCTATCACCAGCAGAAACGACCTCAATATTGTTAAACTGATAGAGGGTACCATTATAATTATTTGCCAGTTTGCTAAATTCACCTACTCTGTCGGCACCGCCAACAATTCTAACATTCTCATATCCATCACCATGTGCTTTCTTTAAAACATCAAAAATAGTTCTAGTATTATTATCATTTTGAATTCTACCAGCGTGCTTAGGGAACATCCCTCTCATAAATGCAACTTTAGTATCAGCGTCGAGAGGATTTTTCTTAGGATCATTTGAACGAGATGGAACTACAATATAGTCCCCATGTTCTTGCTCTGCCGATTTCATAGCAGTATCCATCAATTGCTGGTGCCCAATATGTGGGGGATTGAATCTACCAAAAGCAATAGTAAGAGTTCCTTTTGATTTTGCTGCTTTTTGTGGACCTGCAGTAAGATCTGGATTGAGTTCTACTGTGGGTTGTGCTGGAGCAGGTGCTGCTTCTTGTTCCGGTGCAACTTGCTGTTCTTGTTTTAAACCAGGATCAGTAAAGTTGGGATCAGAGACATTCTTTTCTAATTCCGTTTGATCAGGATCACCCTTACCAATCTTCTGTCTTTTATTATAAAATTTTAGTTTACCCTTTTCAGTTTTTGCTACAAATTCCTTGGTGCTTCTATCATACCAGGAACCGTGACCATCACCCTCCAAACCAAGCCGTTGTGCTTGCTGTGTTGCAGATTCGTTTAGAAATTGAAAAAAGGATTTCATTGATATCGGTTTTTGCGTAGTTCTAAAGTAACATTACCACGATTGATAACTATGTACTTTAAAATGTCATTTCGTATCTTTATATATTTATCCTTATTTTTACCCCCACTAGAATCAATCTCACGCTGAAAAGTCATGTAGATATATCTGGTGAAGTGTTCGTAATTATCACCATCGTAGTCGTTAATTAATTCTTTGACGTATGAATTCATGAATCTAAAATGTCTAGACTTTTATCGAGGTCATATGCTGAGATTCCAGGTTTGGTAGTAACTTGCAATGCAGTAGTAAACCGATAATTGTTAATAGGTACACTACCACCACGCTTTGTGCGAAGACGTATTCTCAAACCAGGTTTGAATTGTGGGATCGAGAGACCTAAAGGATTTGAACGCATATAGTACAAACCATATCCACCAATCTGAATATAAAAAGTTCCTTTTGCCGCATAGTAATCATGCAAAGCAGAACTTGAAATTACTTTATAACGATTACCAAATCTTGCATAATCGGAAGTTACCATTTCCTGAGTAAACTGCTCTGCAGGAACAGTTGATCTAAAAGGAGCACCCTTAGGACCCCACTCAGAATTTGCAAATTTTTCAATACCAATTCCACGCATCATATCGCGAAGAATATCTGCCTCTGGAGTTGAAGCGCCACCAAGTCTCCAAATACCGTTATCGTAATTTAAAGTCCCTTGACCATAGTCTGTAGAGAGATTTAACTTGACTTCGAGTTTATATGAAGAACCACTATACATAAACATTGCATCAGGTGCAAATGGATTTGCTCTTGCGGGAGTAAAACCTGCTGGAGCGATTCCCTTTGCCTTCAACTTGTTATGGATTTTCTCTTCATAGACAAAACCCTTTTGACCAGCCATTGGCGTTTTCGGTTATTTATGTGCCTATTATAGCATGGATATGGAGTTATGGGGACTCGAACCCCAAACCCCCTGCTTGCAAAGCAGGTGCTCTACCAATTGAGCTATAACCCCTTGAGATAGTCCCTCTCTTTTTGATATGGGACTACTTCTTTAGTGTATAGTTTCCATCCCTCATGAAGTTCAGGAAGTAACCACTGATCAACCCGATAACAGTGTTGCCAATTAACAGGTTGAATACAATTCATAACAACTACAGTCCAAAATGCTGTGGTATAATTAAGAATTGTGTACATTAGATTGCAAAAGTTATAATCGCTGCATACCCAATAAGTATGCCACACAAACCACCAATTACTTTATAATATTTCCTAATAGGAGTTCCAAAATATTGTTGCCCAATCATCAAGCATTTATGTGCAGGTGACAATAGATACCCAGAATATTCAGTGCAGAGGAACCAGACTAAGTATTGAGGACCGAAGATTACTACCAGAGCAGAAGTCATACCAGCATACTTACCAGATGAACCCATAATCCAAGCAGCAATCATAGCAACAATTGAAGCGGGAATTAACATTTCAGGAGTTGCTGTCTTTAAGTATTCCATCACAGGACCTTTTATTTGCCCAACAATACCACTAAATGCAAGAACAATAGTAGCAATGATAGCAAACTTACCATCCAACCATTTACCCCACTTCCAATCTTTAAATACAATAGAGTAATAGATTGACATCCCAAGGAACCAAGGAAAGAAAAACGGTGCTCCTGCCTTACCAGTATTCAATAGAAGAATAATAGTAGCAATTAGTGGTGCCCATCCTGTAAGAGCACGACGCCAATTGAACTCACGAACATTATCTAAAATATTAACACTTTCAGGATCAATCTTTGAAAAGATGTACCACCAAGTATACGATAATGTAATGATAAGAGGAACGATTGTATATCCAAGAAATGTCGTATAGGATACTCCCATCACCGCCATAGGTAAGACAACTGTCTTCTCTAGTGGTGACCACCAATAATAATGATGGGTAGACAAATAATCAATTACACCAAAATAAGAACGTTTTTTCTTTTCTGCTGGAGCAATAGCATCTAGAAGTGGTGCAGATAATGCCACACGTCCTGGAATAGGAAGTACGCCACCTAAAAGTGAGGTTAGAATAATAATAAGACGATTATCACTGACATATCTTTTTATTAGTGAATATACATCTTCAAGTGCATGATATTCACGAATGAACCCACCCAGGATCATAATACCAAAGATGTATCCCATGTAGAGTTCATTTTTAATTATAGATTCTATCATAGATCATCAACTTCACGATTCTCAGAATAGTATACATCAAACTGTCCACCAGGATAACGCTTCTCAAGTTTCTTTACGTTACGAGCAACAACTTCATCAAGAGAAACACCAAGTGCCATACACGCTTGGGCAACATACCACATCAGATCACCAAGTTCAATAAACAGATGTTCCTTGTTTGCTTCATCCCAAGGTTTGCCTTGGAAAATAAGTTTCTTGATAATTTCAAGGAACTCTCCACCTTCAGCATTGATACCAACACCAGCGGTTAGAAGACGTTCAATATTTGCACCTTTTTCATCTAGTTCAACTAGACGATCTGCAAGGGCAACAAAATCTGTAGATTGGTCAGAAGTAACAGCGTCTACAAACTTCTGATACTTTTCAAAATCAACTTGCTTACTCATTAGAATTTAAATCCGTCGAATGCTTTTTTAGGTTTCTTTTCGTCATCATAATTATACTCCTCTTCTTGTCCAGAGTCAAGTATATCCTCTTGTGCAGTCTGTTCACAATCATACAAACGCATCTTTGCACGATCAATACCGACAACAAATCTCTTGAATAGATTGATATCGTTATAACGATTCTTCAATTGTTTTACCATAATCTGTCCCAATTGTTCCAACTCTTCTGTAGAAATAAGGGCAAACATAAGATCAGCAGTAGCAGGGAGACCAAAGGATTCACTAGTGTCAGTAAGGTCAACGTCAGAGCTACCATAACCAGAACGAGTGGTCTGGGTGGCAGATACGATAGGGACCTCGGTTTCGACAGCCAATCCTCTAAGTTCTTCTGCAATCGACTTAACAAGAGTATAGGAATTAATATTGGCAGATCCTTTGTAACGTGACGAGGCACAAATATTGAGGTAATCCACAAATATAACATCAGGTTTAAAAGACTTCTTAAGTGCAAGTTCATTAAGAAGTGCTTTAAAATGTCCACTATGAGCACTCGCAGTTGGATACTCTTTAATTATAAGTTGACCTTGAGTTTTTTTACTCAAGTTAGTAACTTTGTTTTCAAATGAAGTTCTAGGAAGATCAGAAAGGTCCTGAATGGGTACATTCAGAAGATTTGCATCAATGCGTTCAGCAATTTTTTCCTCTGACATCTCCATTGTAATGTATAGTACGTTACTTCCGTTAAGGAGAATGGAGCTAGCCATATGGCACATGAACAAAGACTTGCCGACACCTGTCCCAGCAAGAGCGATATTAAGAGTCTTATTAGGAAGACCACCTTTCGTAATCTTGTTAAAATACTCAAGATCGAAGGGGATACGATCCTCTTTTCTATGATATGACTCATATCGTTCTTGATAATCCTCTAAGTAGTTGTGTCCAATATGGTTGTCAAAAGAAACTGCAAGAGCATCCGACAAAATTGAAGGAATAGCATCACGATTTTTTTCTTTATCGGCACCATCAGCAATACTGATAGATTCCATAAGTGCCAAATAAATGGCACGATCACGACACCACTTTTCAGTGGTATCTTCTAACCATTTACTATCGGCAGGAGAATCATTAAGTTCCGCAATAATTTCACGAGACTCTTTTACTTCAGTTTCAGAGAGATCTGTACGATCCTCCATCTCAATTGACAATGCTTCTGTAGTAATAACATTGCCATATTTTACAATAAATTCAGTAATCTCCTGAAAAATAATTTTTTCAGTTCTCTGCTCAAAATAATCAGGTTCAATAAACGGAATTACTTTGCGAGAGTACTCTTCATTGAAAACAAGGTTTCGCAGAATAGTTGTCTCAATTCGCTCCATAGGAATAGTTTTCTTTTGCAATGGTGTCAAGTTTTTCCATCACCTCTGGGGTGAAGTATGTGTCAGGGTCTTTCAGGATTGCTTTCGCATAAACCTTCTTTCCATCTATTTCATATCTACCAGCAACATTTTTCCAAAGTCCGCCAATCTCACCGAGTTCAAGAAGACCATAATATCGATCAAGACCACGCTCATCGTAATACAGACGCACCGTAACATTTTGGTTCTCCTTACTTAAACGCGACTTAGCAGTCTTTGCCTTGATAAGATTTCCAATGACTTCTGTTCCATCCTTCTCCTTTTTTTTACTAAGGTGAATAATCGTGGACGCCGCATACTTAAGACCAGAACCGCCACCCATCTCTTTGGTTGGAACATATGCACCGATGACATCGTAAGTGTGATTAGTAACGATCATTGGAATGTTTGCTTGACCCAACTTAAGTGTGAGCATTCTGAACGCACCTTTAATAAGTTGGGATTTAGTCATATCCCGAACTTGTTTTTCGTTTAGCGTATCAGTAATCTCTTTCTCTGTGGAAAGCATCCCAAGAGAGTCTAACACAAACATACAGGGTCTGCGTTCTTCTACAGATTTTTTTAGGTATATGTCTACTGCCTTCAGTGCTTTTTGACGAAACTCTTCGACAGTTACTACATTAACGACGACCAAACGTGAGAGATCAATTCCTCTACTTTCGAGAAGAGATTTATTAACTGCTGCCTCGGTGTCAAAATAAAGGCAATATCCGTCAGGATTAGAATCAAGAAAGTTTTTGACGACAGCGAGAGAAAAGAAAGTCTTGCCAGTAGAAGACTCCCCAGCAATGGCAGTAATCTTATTCCCAGAAACACCACCAAATATACTACCTGAAACCAATGCGTTAAAGATGTAAGAACCCGTGTCCACATAGTTTTCAGTGTCGTCAATATCGGATGCGAGTTTTGTGTATTCATCCCCAATCTCTTTTACAATCTCTTTTAAAAAATCCATTACATTACAAATCCAAATTCTTCACGGGCAATTTTTTTGT
>Ga0208793_1000487_pt1 | contig 26800 bp, 48 predicted proteins | sample 17_taG_FD_184092 | JGI IMG/M metagenome (GOLD analysis project Ga0208793, IMG submission 184092) | Marine viral communities from the Subarctic Pacific Ocean - 17_ETSP_OMZ_AT15314 metaG (SPAdes) (version 2) | ecosystem: Environmental > Aquatic > Marine > Oceanic | place: Pacific Ocean | collected... | reverse complement strand
AAATCTGGCAATACTTATATATTTGACCAATCGGATGCCAGTAATAGTGGGCACCCTTTTAGGTTTTCAACAACTTCAGATGGAATTCATGGGGGTGGGTCAGAGTATACAACAGGGGTAACTATTGTTGGGAGTACTACGCAAATCGTAGTATCTGACACAACTCCTAATTTGTATTACTATTGCACAAACCATTCTGGCATGGGTGGCACGGCAAACACAACTAGCGCGGTTACTGTTTATTCTCACGAAACAGGTTTAAATTATGATAGCGGTTCTGTATTTTGCGAAACTGGCCCTATATCTATTGGCGCAGGGGACCAAATAGCAAAAGTCACTGAAGTTATACCCGATGAGCTTACGCAAGGCGATGTGGACTTGAAATTTAAAACACGATTTTATCCTAATGCAACTGAGACAACACACGGCCCATTTAATCCAAGCAATCCAACTTCAGTGCGATTTAGTGGTAGGCAAGTTAGAATGCGTGTTGAAGGTGATGAGTTAGCGGCATGGCGTGTAGGCACAATGCGACTTGAAGTAAAAGCAGGGGGCAGACGATAGTGCCAGTTACTCCACCAGTTATAGGTACAGATGTACGTCAATGGGGCAGAGAGCTAAATCTGTTTTTGCAGCGAAACTTAGGTAAGTTATTTTTTAAAACATCTGATGATAACCCAAGTGAAAATGGTATATTTTTGTGGGATGAAGAAAAAAATTATCCTGTTGTTTCAGCGCAAAATTCATTTAAACAAATTGCCATGAAGCAAACAACGCCATCAAGCAGTGTTGGTTCATCAGGAGATGCGGCAGGGATGATAGCTTGGGATACTAATTATATTTATATTTGTACTGCGGCACATGATGGTTCTACAGCTATTTGGAAGCGTGTAGCGTTAACGACTTACTAGGGGTGTAATGTAAATAAAAATGTGCTATAGAAAAAATAATATGGAGTAAAGTGATGGGTGTTTTCGATTTTTTATTAGGTAAACCAAGCGAAACAGTAGATGATCCTCGAACAAAAGCTTCTAGGGATTTTATACTTGATGAGCTTAATAGAATATATGATCAAGGTCCAGTAAATGTTCCAAAATATTTTGCACAAGTACCAGAAACCGCTTTTAGCGGTACAAATAATTTACTGTCATCTTTAGGCATGGAAAACGTTCAAGTTCCTAATATGGGTAATAATGTTGCTAATATTGGCGGCATGGATGTCTATACAAGCGACTTTTTGCAACAGCAAATGGAAGAAGATTTCGCAAACAGAAACCCATCACTTTATGACGAATTAGCAGGCAATACTGCACCTACAGCTTCATTTAACCCAGTAGGCGATAATTTTGGTGGTGGTAGCGACCCTTATCACGGTGGCGACAGTGTGGCAGACTTTTTAGACCCAAATAATAGAATGGGATTAGCTGAACTTATGGAGAGGCAAAAAAGAAATTATGCCGAAGGTGTTTCAGATGGTGCAATGGGTTTTGCACAAACTCCTGATGGTGGTGTTTACGCTGTAGGTTATAAAGAGGGACAAATGTCTCCTCGAGAAGCCGCAGAACGTGGATTTGTTATGAAAGATAAAAACCCTTTTGATATGACATTCGGTGAGCATATGGGAGCAATGGCCGGTGACGTTAAAAATATAGCTACTCAAGTTGCTAAAGATGTAAAAGACTATTCTTTAATAGGTCAGTTAGTAAATAAAATGACAGGCGGCAGTAATAACAATAGTAGTAATCAGCCTAGTTTTCTTGACCAAATGGTTGCTAAGGCAAGAGATAGAGCAGATAAAAATTTATCTGCAAACAGACCCGCGGGGACTTCTTTTAGGAAGTCTGATAATGATAAAGGATTTATTGGAGGTTTTTAATAATGATTGGTGACAACATTTTTCAACAAGTGCAAAACGCACAACAAACAGCGGGTAATGTTTACAACAACATGGCAACGCAAGGTCTTAGCCCAACATCATATCAAAACTTTATGAACCCATACATCGATGACGTTATAAAACAAGCGCAAGACGACAATGAGCGTTCTAGGCAAATGGCCATTAATACTAGTGGCGCACAGGCAGAAAGTCAAAACGCATATGGTGGTTCTAGGTCTGGCATTGTTGATGCAATGACTAACGCAGAGTATGACAGAAATGCTTTAAACATGGCGACAGCGCAAAGGTTACAAGGTTTTAACAACGCACAAAATTTAGCACAGCGAGATATGGGTTATAGACAACAAGGTGCTTCTAATTTGCAAAATCTTGGCAATCAAATGTTTGGTCAGGGACAATATGGTATTCAGCAACAGCAACGAGCAAGCGAAGCGGCAATGCGCCAAGAGCAACAACTATTAGATGCGGCTAGAAACCAAACTTTAGCTAATTTAGGCTATCCAAGAGAAAATTTAAGTTATTATAGTGGTATATTTGGGGCGCAGCCTCAATTTTCTACTCAGACTGGAGAAAGAAATGGTTTATTTGACATTTTAACAGCAATAGGAAGTTTACCAAAATTACCGTTTTTACCTTTTTAAGAGCTTATAAATGATAACATGGCAGGACGTACAGCAAGGAATTTTTAGTGGTGAAAGTGGAGGTGATTATGACGCTCTCTTTGGTTACCAAAACAGGCCAGAAGGTTTATTTAGCGATATAAAACTTACTGATATGACTTTAGACGAAGCTCTAGAGTTTTCCGACCCAGATGGAGCATACGGCAAATATGTAGGTTTAAATAATAAAGGCACTATTTCAACGCCAATGGGCGCATACCAAATAGTGGGTAGTACCCTAAGAGATGCAAAAAATGCACTAGGTCTAAGTGGTGACACAAAATTTACAAAAGAAACACAGGACAAAATTGCTAAATATATTTTAAAAACACAAGGAACAGATGCGTGGGTGGGATATCAAGGCACTAGAGTACCCCCGCAAACACAAAAAGGAACAAAAACAATGGCGCAACCAACTCCATTTAATCCAAACAACCCACTGCAAACAGCGCAAATGATGCAGCAAATGCCTGCACAGGGCGGGTTAATGGGTTTTTTGCGTGACCCAAGGACAAGAAACGTTATGTCTGCTTTAAGCAGAACTAATACTGGTGCTAGGTTAAATCAAATTGCACAAGCAGATATGGCAAGGCAACAAACAACACAGGTTGCTAATAGAACGGCGCAGTATTTGCGCTCCCAAGAGGGCGGCGAGCCTTATGCGCAAGCAATAGAGGCAGGGATGGACCCAAAAGCCGTTTACAATGAATTTATGGGGTCAAGTTTAAAATCTACAAGTGTCCAAAGCGCGAGAGAATTGCCTGATGGAAGCGGGTTTTCTTATATCAACCGTGATGGAAGCACTGCAATTAGATTAGTAGACAACACAATATTAGAAGGCGAACTTGCCAGACGTTATTTAGCGGCTTCAACAGCTAGAAAAGCTGATATTGATAGAAGAACGGCAGGCGCAAAATCATTAGGTTCAGAAGAAATAAAAGAAGCTAGACAAAAACAAAGCGACTTAGATACTGCGTCACTTAAAGCAAATACGGCTATTAATAGGGCGCAAGCTATTATAGATAATCCAAACTTATCGGGCGTAACTGGCAAAGTTCAAGGCAGTTTCGGAGCTTTAGACCAAGGCAAAACAGACCTTATCATTTTAATAGACCAATTTAAGGATACGTTAGGGGTACAAGCATTTGATAGTCTTAGGGGTGCGGGTGCTATTAGTGGACCAGAATTAGATATGGCTAAAAGGGGACTAATTGATTTAAATAGACAACAATCCACACCACAATTTTTAAGGCAAATGGAAGAAATAAAACAGTATTTAACAGAAGGGTTAAGTATTGCAGAGAAACAAGCACAAAGATTAGGTGAATTATTATCAGGCAATACAGATAGCTATGCTGTTGTTCCACCAATAGATGTAAATGCTTTAAAGGCAGAAATAGCGGGAACAACAAACGTTGTTTCTGAAAATAATCCAATCGTAACTGAAGACGTAACGGAAACGGTGTTAGAATAATGGCTGAATTTGTAATAAAACACGCAGGGCGACCATACAGAATTAAAAATGTGGCAAACCTAAAACAAGCCAGAATAAAACTTGAAAACTTTTTGGCAAAGCAAAAAATTGAAAGCGGAGACATGACCCCTTTGGCTTTTGATAGCGGAAGGGCAAATCCTGTTTATGAAGAGCGTTTTGGTGACACTGTGGAATACGCTACAAGAAACCCAAGAAAAGCAATGTCTCAATATGGCGGTCGGATGGTTGCTCCTGATAGAAGCATTGGAGAAAGAGCAGGCGATGCGGGTATGACAGCCCTATCTGCTTTGGCAATGGTTCCAAATACACTTGCGGGTTTGCTTGGTGAACTTGGCGGTAATAAAACCCAAGAAAGAAAATTAGCTAGAGATATGGGTATGATGTTTGAAATGCCAGTTCTACCAACAGGTGTTTCTAGTGGTGTTGCTAGTCTAGGCAGACAAACAGCGTATGCCCCAACGATGAAAACGGTGACGGCAGGCAGGGTAAACCCAAGACAAGTCGGCGAAGTAACAAAGCGAATGGAAGCGGCTGAATCCGCAGAAAAGTTAGATTTATACCCAAATCTAGGCATGATGGGGAGGCCGCAAGCCTTGGCAGAAGCAGGCTTAGAGGCTAATCCGATTAGTGGCGGCATAATAACAAAATCTAAAGAAAAAATAGTAGATAGAGCGCAAGAAATAGCCACAGATATTGCAAACAAAAAAGGCACTATCAAAACAATGGAAGAAGCGGGTGGCGACATAAGGGCGGGGGCTGACCTGTTTCAAAGTAAATTTAGAAATGTACAAGAAAAACTTTATAAAAGAGTTGATGCGTTTATACCCCCAGAAACGCCTGTTGTAACAACAAATACAAACAAGCTTTTTGCGGAACTATCATCGATGGGGCAAGGCAAAAAAGCTCTCAGAGATTTTATAGGTTATAGTAATTTTGACGATATTTTAAGTGACCTTTCTAAAGGTGTTGATTACCAAACATTGAAAACATTGCGAACACGTTTTGGCGAAAACGTCAAAAATCCTGCGGGTGAAATTTCAAAAACTATTGGCGAAACTAATGTTGATAGAATTTACAAAGCCTTAACTCAAGACATGAAAGCGGCGGCTTCGGCTAAAGGCGACAATGCTCTGAAAGCATGGCAAAAAGCCAACGATTACACCAAGAAAAAAATGGACATAGTGGATAACACCCTTAAGGATATTTTTAAGGCTGAAGATAACCAAGCGGCATATAACGCAGTAACACGAACGTTAATTGAAGGTGGTGCGAAGCAAAGTACAGCGAAATTAGCACAAATTAAAAAGGCACTGCCAACTGAAGAGTTTAATAATTTTACAGCTACCATGATTAATGAACTTGGCAATCCAACGGCAGGCGTTAGAGGAACAGGTACAAACTTTTCAATCAAAACTTTCTCAACTAATTTGGAAAAAATGCAACCCGCCGCTAAAAAAGTATTATTTGGTGATACTCTCGCAGAATTGGAAGAATTAAATAATATTTTGAAACGTGCCAATTTAGCGGGATTAGAAAAGAATTTTTCTGGAACTGGTAATGTAATATCAACCATAGGTTTAGGTACACTGGCTATACAAGATATAGCACTAGCGGGAGGTTTGGCGGCTACTATGGCGGGTTCAAGTTTTTTACTTACAAGCAAACCTTTTATAAGGGCAGTCAATAAAGCGGCCAAAAAAGATTTAGGACCACTTCAAAGAATTGCGGCAGGCGAAGGCAAATTAGGTTCTGCGGAAGCTAAAGAGATTTTAAGAGTATTAGGTGCTTCAACTGGAAACCAAGAAATAACGGTGCAATAAGGAATATACAATGAAAATTGAGGCAATGGATGACGAGACAGTACAAGGCATTATTCAAAAAGCTGTTGAAGATGCCGTTGACTTCATAGAGGCAGAAATAACTGAGCCAAGACTAAAGTCTCAACGTTATTACGATGGCGAAGTTGATATTGGTTACGAGGAAGGCCGCTCTAGGGTGGTCGCTACTAAATGCCGTGAAGTTGTTAAAAGTTTAAAGCCATCTATACAACGTGTTTTCCTAAGCACTGAAAACGTTGTTGAATTTGTTCCTCGTATGCCTGAAGATGTTCAAGTTTGCGAACAAATGACTAAATTTGCAAATTATAAATTTATGCAAAATAACGGTTATAGGTTGCTCAATGATGTTTTCCAAGATGCGATGGTTAAGAAGTGTGGCATTGCAAAAGTTATGTATGAAGATAATACAAAAAATGTAATACATGAGTTTAGAAATTTGACGGACGAAGAATTTAATTTCTTAATACAGCCAGATGAAATTACAGTTTTAGAACATACAAAAAACGTTGAAGGCTCACTAGAGGAAGAAGGATTAGAAGTTGAAACCGTTATACACGATGCAAAAATAAGTCGCACCGTAACTAAAGGTGACATTTCTATTATTTCTATTCCCCCAGAAGAGTTCTTTGTAGATAGAAACGCACGAAGTATTGAAGATTTTTTTGTGGTTGGTCATAGAACAGATATGACTATTGGTGATTTAACGGAAATGGGATTTGAACATGAAGATGTTCATAACTTGCAAGGTAATATGTCAACCTTTGAAGCTGAAAGTGAGTTTGAACGTAGAAATTACGCTGTTGACGAAGGCGATGACGAAAGTGTTGACCCAACCAGTAGAAAAGTTATTGTTACTGAAGCTTATATGAAAATTGATAAAGAAGGAACTGGAAAGCCGTTAATGTATCGGTTTATTTTAGGCGGTTCGAGTTATAAAGTTTTATCTTGTGAATTAGCAGACGAAATTCCTTTTGCAATATTTGAAGTTGATCCAGAGCCACACGCTTTTTTTGGAAGCAGTTTAGTTGATTTGGTTATGGACGATCAAGATGCCGCGACATCGATGCTTAGAGGTGTGTTAGATAACGTTGCATTAACTAACAATCCAGGTCTTGAAATAGTAGATGGCCAAGTTTCAGTTGATGATTTGCTTAATAACGAAATTGGAAGAATAGTAAGAGTAAAGCAAGCGGGGTCTATTAGAGAGCAAGTCGTTCCTTTTACGGCAGGCTCTACGCTGCCTGCACTTCAATATTTTGATAGCTTAGTAGAAAACAAAACAGGTGTAAGCCGCGCTTCACAAGGTTTAAATGCTGACGTTTTACAATCTGCAAGCGCAACGGCTATAGCCGCTACAATGCAGGGTGCGGCAGGCCAAGCAGAAGTTATAGCAAGAAATTTAGCTGAAGGCGGCATGAGAAGGTTATTTAAACTCATAGCTAATTGCATCATAAATAATTCTGATAAAGAAGAAATTATAAGATTAAATAACGAATTTGTCCCAGTAGACCCTAGAAGTTGGGATTTAGAAGCTGACATGATTGTTAATGTTGGGATTGGTACTGGTAGAGAGCAAGAAAAAGCCGCTGTTTTAAGAGAAACGTTACAAATGCAAATGAACGTTTGGCAACAATATGGACCACAAAACGGTCTGGTTACTATGACAAATGTTAGAAATACACTATCTGATTTACTTAACAGCGTTGGTTTAAAAAATTCAGATCGTTATTATTTACCAGTAACAATGGAAAAAGAACAAGAATTACTTTCGCAAAAACAACAACAAGCACAACAGCAAGCGCAAATGATGCAACAAGGTCAACAGCAAACAGACCCTAATCAAGCGTTTATGGCAACTGAACAAATGAAGGCACAAACAAAAGCACAAGTTGATATGGCTAAACTACAACTAGATGCACAAAAAGCCGCAAGTGATAATCAGTTTAGAATGCACGAATTAGGTATGAAAGATGATTTACAGCGTGATGAAATGGTTCAAGATTTAGCTGTTAAGGTAGCTGAAATATTGGGTAAATATGAAACTGCAGTTGACACAACGGCAATAAAAGCCGAACAAGATAAGGTAAGACCACACAACAAAGAAATGATGGATGGATTACAAGAAACGAGCTATTAGAGCCAGAAATTTATTAAATAGCGATGAATTTCAAGGCATTATGAAGGATTTGCGAGAAAACCAAATGCGGTTGATGGCAAATACGAGTGCGCCAGAGGTGGAAAAACGTGAGGATGCTCACGCCATTTATCGGGCGTTAAATGAAATTGAGTACCTTTTGCAAGCAGATATAAATGCTGAAAAACTCATAGAAAGAAAGGAACGGCACGCCAATGAGCACTGAACCTACAACTGGTAGTCTGGAAGATATTGCTAATTTAATATCACAGCCACCACAAGAACAAGAAAATCTTAACGAAGTTGCGGAAGCTGTTATTGAGGAACCTCAGGACACTGAAACTGAAGAAACGGTTGAAGTAGCGGAAAGTGAAGATGTCGCTGACCACGAAAGCGATGAATTAGAAGAAATCGTGGATGAGGATGGGCTAGATGAGGATACAGCCGTTCCCTATGAACTTTCTGATGATATGGAGCTAGAGTATAAAAGCGATGGCGAAATTAAGAAGGCAACCATTGGGGAGCTAAAGCGAAGTGCCGCAGGACAAGACTACATCCAAAAGGGTATGGAAGATAATGCTAGAGTTAAAAAAGAACTAGAGCAAACTACCCAATCATTGCAAGAAGATCGTGTTAAACTTAACGAAATTTTGCAAGCACTAGAAAACGGTGATGTGCCACAAAAGCCAATAATGCCAAATAAGGAGCTCCAACAGAGTGACCCTTTAGGTTATTTGGAGCAAATGGAGCAATATCGGCAAGACGTTGAAGCATTTAGTAATTTTAAGGCGCAAGCCAATGAACAAGCTAAAGCTAACGAGCGTATAATGTTTGAACAAGACCAAAAATATGCGTCAGATCAAGCTGATATATTACGGCAGGAAATGCCAGAATTGAATGATCCAGAAAAAGGTCCAAAAATTTTGAAAGACATTCAAACTGTGGCTCTTGATTACTATCAAGTTCCTCCGCAAATATTAGGTAGTCTGAAACACACTTGGGAATTTAAGATTATGCGTGATGCCGTAGCCTATCGCAAACTGCAAACTTCAAAAACTAAAGTTGTTGAAAAAACTAAAGGCGCAAGGCCGATGGTTAAAGCGGGTGCGAAAAAAACAGCTAGTGGAGCAAAAGTAGTTAAGCAAAAAGAAGCACGTTCTAAAATGCAAAATTCTGGCTCCGTTGATGACGTAGCTAAATTTCTCTTGTCTTAGAAAGGACTTTATCATGGCCGTTACAGCCAATACAAACGAAACATACGATGTTTCAACAATAAGAGAGGACCTATCGGAAGCGATGGCCTCTATCACGCCAACAGAGACATTACTGATGTCTACTATTGGAACACGCAATGTTGACAATACATTCTTTGAGTGGAGTGAAGTTGACCTAGCCGCAACTGGTGCAAACAGACAGATAGAGGGTGACGTTGGTTTATCTAACACAGCACCAACTAATGCTGTTCGTAAAGGTGGCTACACACAAATTTCAGCTAAAGTTGTGGAAGTTTCTTCTACTAACCAAGCTGTAAATGGTGTTGCTAACGCCCAAACAGTGGCAAAACAAGTTGCATATAAGCTTTCTGAGCTAAAGCGTGACATGGAAGCTATGCTTTTATCAAACGTAGCCGCAAATGCGGGTGCATCTGGTACAGCTAGAGCAACCGCGGGTTTGCCTGCGTATCTTACTTCTAACGTATCGCGTGGTGCTTCAGGTGCTAACGGCACAACATCAGGAAGTGGTGAAAGCGGTTTTGTTAATGCTGCGGCAACAGATGGGACTTTACGTCCTATTACAGAAGCACTTTTAAAAGGCGTGATTGCTGATTGTTGGAACGCAGGGGCTACACCTACTATTGTTATGTGTGGTTCAGCGCAAAAACAAAAAATATCTACCTTTACTGGTAACGCAACTAAATTCCAAGAAGTGGATGGAAAAAAATTAACAGCTGCGGTCGATATTTATATTTCTGATTTTGGAGAAGTGCAAATTGTGCCTAACAGACATATGCGTGTCAGAACAGTATCAAGTGTAGATTATACACCTGATGTTCTTGTTCTTGATCCATCATTTGCTGAAGTTGCTTACCTGCAAACTGCAAAACAGGAACCACTCGCCAAAACTGGCTTATCAGAACGCCGCTTGATTAGCTGTGAGTACGGCTTGCAAGTTACTTCGCAGAAAGCACATGGTATCGTGGCAGATATTAACGCTTCATAAGATAAAAGGTGGGGCAGAAATGCCCCATCACCTTTATTGGGAGATCAACATGAAAATTAAAATAACCTCAGACAGAAATCCTTGGGCAAACGGTAGTCCATGCGCTCAAGGGCAAGAGATAGAACTGGATGATGAAACAGGGAAAGCTATGGTTGAAGCAGGCATGGCATTAGAGATTAGCGCATCAAAACCTAAAAGAGCAAGAAACGCAAAAGGACAGGTTCAAAGTGACGATCCATCAACTCCTGATGTAAATGAGGCTTGGGAAGGTGGCAAAGCGCCAAAGAAAAAGAAAGCTAAAAAATGAGCGTACAAACAAAATATTTTGATGAAGATGGCAAAATTGTAATTAACCGTAGTCAAGATATTCAAGACATTTTAGATTTTAACAAAGAGCGCAACATAGATGGCCATAACCGCAAGTCGGATATGAGGCTTGCAGGGTCTATACCTTTTGTTGTTATTGAAATGTGGATGAAGGAATGTGGTGCTAAATTAGGCAGTGAAGAGTTTAATGAATACTGCAAAAAGAAATTAATGTCAGGTGAGTTTAGTAAACTAGTGGCTAATGGGTATTAAAAGCAATGAATAAAAAAACAGTGCAATCTGCACATGATAGGATTGATGCGTTGGAAAAGCAAATTATAGAAATCAAAACAGAAATGAAAATTCAGTTTAAAGATTTGTATAATAGAATGAAGCGCATGGAGACTATAATGATAGCAATAACTGGAGCAAGTTTATTATTGCTTATTAGAATGAGCATTATGGGATAATGATGTGGACAAACTTCCCAAGGTAAACATAGCAGTCATTGGGGTAATATGCTCTAGCTTGGGTGGAATGGTTTGGTATGCTAGTGAGCAAGCTTCTATAATATCTAATCTTGAGGCAACTGTTTCTGTGCTTAATGCTGAAAGCAATACAACTGACAAGGTTAATATGGTCAGAGATATTGAGCAGAATAAAATGAATATAGATGAAATGATTGACATCCTTGCTGAGTTTTATGAGGACATGGAAGATGGTGACAATGAGATCTGGGAAGATATTGACATGATCAATGAGGATATGGGTGGCATGGCTAGTCATATGATGGAAATTATTAAGCTCCAATCTCGTATTGCTATATTAGAAAAGACTGTAGAGTTTGCTCGTAACGATGGGATTTAGTGGTGGACCCTTTAACAATTCTTGCAGGCATAAAGACAGGGCTTGCCGCAGGTAAATCCATAGCAGGGCTTAGTAAGCAGATTGGACAATTCTTCGACGCAACTGACCAAGCTAAGAAAACGTTACAGAAAAAAGGTGTATCAAGCAAAAGTGCAAATGCTACGGCGTTGGATAGATGGGCGAAACTCCGACAGGCGGCTGAGGCAGAAGAAGAGCTTAAAGAGTGGATTACCCAAACCTACGGACGGTCAAAATACTTAGAACTTTTGAAAATTCGCAGAGAAGTATTAGCCGAAAAGCGTGAGGCAGAAGCTAGGGCGAGGCGTGAGGCGCAAGAACGTGCTGACTTAGCACTTACTGCGGTTTCTATCATTTTGTTACTCACTGCGGCTGTTATTGGCTCTACGGCATATTTGCATCATATGGGTTGGCTAGATATTTGGGATTACTTGCCATGATTTATGTTTTGGTTTTTATCCAATTTGTAAATACAGATAACTTACGTTTTTACCAAATATCCACATTTCCAAGTATGGACGAATGCCTAGAAGAAAAAAAGAAAGCAAAAGTAATGAAAAACCACTCAAGTCAAGAACTTTTGTGCTTGGAAATTACGACCCAATAGTAATAGAGCATGGTAAAAAATGGGCGGCATACGATAAAAATGGACGTTTGATAATATTAGGATATAGTAGGCGCATATGTCAGGAGTACGCAAATGACAGAGTTCGACAAGCTAGATAAAGATAAAAACGGCAATCTAAGTAAAAAAGAGTTTCAACAACTCGAAATAGAAGACCGTAGATTAAAAATAGCTGATGCAGACGAAAAAAGGAACACGGAACGATTACTTGTTAAAGCGTGTTGCGCGGGGATGTTGTTATACCCTTTTATTATTTTATTAGCATCTGTTCTTGGGTTCGAAGTGGCGGCAAGTTTAATTACAGACATAGCAAGCGTTTATGTTGTGGCGGCTAGTGGAGTCGTTGTCGGTTATTTTGGGTTTAATAGCATAAGGGATAAAAACGCATGATAGCACAACTATTAGGTCCAGTTGCAAGTTTAGCAGGCTCTTGGCTCGATGCGAAAACAACCAAACAAGCGGCAGAAGCCAAATTAAAGCTAACAGAGGCAGAAGCAAAAAGTAAAATATTGCTATCAAAAGAAACATCGGTTGCCGATTGGGAGCGCATTATGGCGCAAGGCACTCAAAACTCATGGAAAGACGAATATTTGGTTGGTTTGTTCAGTATTCCATTAATTTTAGTGTTCACAGGTGAAAAAGGCCGTCAGATCGTTGCGGAGGGCTTTGTAGCGTTGGAAAGTATGCCTGAGTGGTATCAGTATACTTTAGGAGTAATCGTTGCCAGTAGCTTCGCTGTGAGGTCTGCCACAAAGTTTTTTAAAAAATAGTTATAGGAAAATTAAAATGACATTTAGATTATCAAATAGATCGTTAGACAGACTAGAGGGTGTTCATCCTGATTTGGTGGAAACAGTAAAAAAAGCTATAGATCGCACAAAAATAGATTTCGGAGTTACGTATGGCGTAAGAAGTCTTGAAGAACAGCAACGGCTATTTAACATGGGTAGAAGCCAAACATTAAAATCAAAACACTTAATACAAGATAGCGGTTTTTCACACGCAGTTGATTTAGTGGCATACGATGGGTCTGAAGTTGTTTGGGAGATAAATGTATATGACGACATAGCTGATGCAATGGCTAGTGCGGCAAAAGAAATTGGTCGGACTATTAGATGGGGTGCGGCATGGCATATAGAGGACATTGGTGATTACGAAGGTTCTATGGAAGATGCTATGAACGAATATGTAGACCTCCGCAGATCTCAGGGGCGAAGGCCTTTTATAGATGGTCCACATTTTGAACTTAGATAATTACCAAGGGCGTAATTTTGGCTTAACTAAATAGGAAGTTATATCACTAACCTGACAATAGCCTTCAGTAGCGTTAATTTGCTCATATAAATTATTATTACCCATAAGTGTTTCCCAACATTTATTTTCACTGGAAAACCAAATGCTAAATTGCATGGGGTGGTTTATAAATTCATATCCAATAGTCATTAAAGTATAATATTCCATTGTATTTACTGCTCGTTTTTTTTATAAATGATAAGGGGAGGCAAATGCCATTAACTTAGTTGGTGTCTGTTAGTGTCGTTTAATATCCTCCCCACGAACATCCCAAGGAGCTCTAGGTAAACTTATTCTTTGGTTTTTTATTTTTTTCTTATCAGTTTCTATTGATGTTTTTCCTCCGTAGCTTTTGGTAAATTCAACGCCAAATCTAAATGCGTGTGTTCGAAGTGCATGGCTATCTATTCCCATTGCTTTTGAGGCTTCAACTATTGTTAAATGGCTAAACATTTTTAATAGCTCTTTTACTTCCGTAGCTTGCTTTTTTCTTAATTCCTCCCAAGGTTTCATATTCTAACTCCTTCCTCTCTAAGTTTTTTAACTAATGTTGCCATAGCTTCTTTTGCTTCTCTATATTCTTGTTTAACTGATGGCGGTGATTTTGGTAGTAAAGCTAAAGGTTCTAGCCTATCTATTTGTCTTTTTATACTGTCTCTAGTGTCCCTATCTTCTGGTTTTATTTCCATAACTGCCTCCTTTAAGTTATAACGGTTCCTCTACTTCTTAGATTATTTTCTTTTTCGTAATCAAACCATCTAGAGCGAAACAAGTTTGTAAATGTGTCCATTTCATTTCTATAGAGTTGAGGTAAATCGTAAAAGTTTTTTTCTTCGTAATTAAACTGTTCAGCTTCTTCCTCTACCCATGTTGCTATGTGATTTAAAACAAAATGTTCTAATTCTGTTCTAGTTAAAGGTGTTTTTGTTCTTTTACTTTTCATTTCTTTCTCTCCTTTTTCTTTCTATGTAATCATACCAACATTCGCGTCTCATTGTGGCGCAACCGTAGCAGTCGCAATCTTCGTTATAATTTTCTTCTGTGTCATCAGGGTTCATTACTTCTTCCATTCTTTATAACCTTTAGTCATAGCCGTAAGAGCGTTATTAATTACTCTGTTTTCTGTAGCGATTAGATTGTCTATGTATTCACCAGCCATTATATCAAGGCAATGACTGTCTAATGCTTGTGCAATGGTCAAATATTGGTTTTCAGTCAGTTCGACTTTTATCTTTCTACTCATTGGATCACCATAAAGCTGTCTATGTTAAGGGCGGCTATAATCATCATTATAATCATAGCCACAAAAATTATTTTATCTTGCCAATCAATCATTTTTAGCACCAATCCAAAGTTTATAAACATTATTGTTTACAGTGCTTGTAAAATCGCCAACATATTTAGCACCATCTTCAACGTCCATAATTGGTTTCCAATCTAATCGGCTCATATCAGGGTTTCTAGTTCCATCTGAAACAGCTTCGAAACAACCGATGTAGCGCATCGAACCATTGAAACGTGTGCAATAAAACTTATTGCCTTTTTTGGTAACCCACTCTGATAATATTGAAGTATCGTAATTCATTAGAAATCCTCCTTCCAAGCATCGTATAAACTGTCGCTATATTCTAAAGGTGCTGAACAAATTGCTTGGTTTATTTCATCGTCAAAATGTTTTTCGACATAAGCCTTAAAACGCTTCGGTAAATCTCTGTGACGAAGGGTTTCTGTATTTTTCCATTGTAGGTCGATGTTATCAGGAACATAGTCGCCATCTACATCTGCGAAAATATCTATAACAAACTCTTGGCCTCGAACTTCTATTTCGATGTCTGTGGTTACTTGGTAAATCATTTTAAAATCCTCTTTCTTAATATACGTCAAGTATAATTGGTAGATATGTAAAGGTAAAGGGGGTATAACGTAATTACCCGCTTTTTTTACGAGGTTTCCAATAGTGGGAGGGCTTTCGCCCTCGCCGTTTATATTCCTAGCCACTGCTTTGTATTTAAAACTTGGCCAACTGCTCTTTCTCTTTCGCGGGTTACATTGTGCGGCCTTTTAGTGTCTGTTGTATGGGTTGCCCAATGCGTCATGCAGTTGTAAACCGCCCATTTGTTTTGGCCTAAGTGTTTAAACTCTTGGTCTAGTTGCCCCATAAGGTTTTCTAGTTGTTTTTTGTTATGGGTTTCTTCTGTAGTTTTAGAGTTAATTTTAACTAAACGTTTTTTAAACAGGTTTTCTACTCGCTCCTTCTCTACTTTGGTTTTCATCCAAGCTTGCCATTGTTCTTTTTGATTCCAAAATGTTTCCAAGCCTAGTTTGATTTTTTTCTCTATGCCTTCTACTGAAATGCTGTTGGTGTGTCGTTGCCATATTGCGGTAACGCTGTCAGGTGTAACGCAACCATTTTTGCACCATAGTCTAAAAGCATCGGCCACTGTTTGATATGCCCAATGTCCGTCATAAGAGTTAAAACCTTTTACTCTAAACATTACATGGTCACCAACTTCTGGCTCAGTTACAAGGTTGTTAAACTTAATATCTATTTCAAGCTTTTTACCTTGCTCATGGCAATAAACGTTAAAGTCATAATCATTTGATATGTTAACAGCCTTTAGAGCGTCTTCGGTGGCCTGAACTACGTCGGCGTGTGGTAGTACCTTATAGCTTGCCTTGTGAACGTGTAGGTGTTCGCCAGTGTCTTCCCGTACCAGTAGCTTCCAACCATCCACAGGTGTTGTCATGCCTTGTGGTATTAGTGGCAGTTCCAAAATGTTAAAATCATAATCGTTTGTAAAATCTAGCATATACATCTCCTTTATTGCTACGTCAGTTATAAATTAAAAATTTGTAAGTGTAAACTCCTTTTTTTGTAAATTATTAATTTATTTTTAGGGGGCTGTTAAGCCCCTTTCTTTTTAATGTGTGAGTATAACTCCGCTTGTTTTTTAGCAAAGTATTTACCGCCTGCAACTATGTTGGGGTCATCTTCCCAATGCCCTTCGCGGTAGTCAATGTCGGCACGATTATCTAAATCGCCTGCAAATAATTTAAGCACTTCACTATCGACTAAGGTGCTTTTTTTAATTTTGCCATGCAACCAAGCTTTCAGAAAATCACGATAATCGTGCATTAATTGAAGCGGCTTGATATTATCGGCACATTCCCAAAAGTGTTCGACCTCTGTGCTAGTGTAATATTTCTGGCCAGTTAGAGATATGCCAAAAGTAATTGGGTTTTTAGTGCGCGGTGTATAAGCCATGTGAGGCTCCTTTCTGGGGGGTTGCCCCCCCGCTAGGGTTAAAGTTACTTGTTTTCTTTTATAAACTTTTTTGCTTCCTCTACCGTTTCAAACTCATAAATCCATCCAAACATTTCTACCTCAAAACCTTTGTCTACTTCGCGTTCGTCAAAAATTTCATGTCCGTAATATTTCATTTTAATTTATTCCTTTTTGCTTATACGTTAATGATAGCGTAAAAAAACGTAAGTGTCCAGTATTAAATTCGTAAATAACGTAACGTAACTTTACAAAAAAACCTCTCGACATTTACAAAAATATATAGTATCCTTTACTTACAAGAAAAATTTACTTGTACGTTATTTGACAATTTAGCAAAAAGGAAAAGTCTATGACTAATGTAACTAGACGCTCTGCGTTGAAAAGTGATGACTGGTATTTAGCACTGGTTTTTATAGGCGCGGGAAATGCTCATGCTGTAAGGCAAGGAAAAGTAAGGTCAGTTGTTGATGTTCTTCAAGAAGTACAAAGTAGTTTTGGAACTTATTGGAATTTAGACAATAAATGGATAGACGTTAATTTATATGATGCTTCTAAACATGAAAATTTTACTTGGACGCAATCAGGAGTTTGGGGTTATGACACTGACATTAAGAAAAAAGAATGTCTTTTCGATGCAGGGTTAAGACTACCAACTTTGGAAGTTGAGCTTCCCAAGTTAAGAAAAAATGGCTCCGTTTATGGGCGGGGTTATACTGATAAACTTATTAAGTCTGTTCACAAGGCAAAAGAATTTTAACCGAAATGCTAAGATATTAAAAATAGTTAGCCCCTTCGGGGGCTATCTGCTATTCCTAACTTTATGGAATTAATAAAAGTAGAAATAGAAGTAACAGGGCAACCTCAAGGAAAGGGTCGGCCTCGCTTCACTCGTAATGGTCATGCTTATACGCCAGAAAAAACACGCGATTACGAAACAAGAATACACGCGGCATCATGGAAAAAAATGCGTGAATTAAAATTAGACCCAACAGCAAAATTTTGCCATGTTGATATTATAGCATTTATGGATATTCCTAAATCATGGTCTAAGGTTAAAAAAATGGAAGCAGAATACGGTGCTATTCTTCCAACATCTAAACCAGACATAGACAACATTATAAAATCGGCTTTAGACGGCATAGAGGGCGTTGTGTATTACTCTGATAACCAAGTTACTAGTGTTAACGCTAAAAAGGTTTACTGCCACCCAGAGCGCGGTCCAGTTCTTTATATGGCGGTGTCTTGGACAATATAAGACCAATCAGCTCCGTATTTTTCTCGCCATGCTTTTTTACTGTCGTGAATAGCTAATTTAGACTTATCCCATAAACCCTGATGATGTCCTTCGCATAGAGGTATAGCATCGAGGTCGCTTGCTTTAGCCATACTAAACCTATCGTGAATAGGGTGGTGCGCTGTTGTTGGGCTGTACTGTACCTCGCCAAACTTCTTACAAACGCAACACGGCATTTCTCTAATCTTGTCTAAATACTTTGCATTGCGTTTTGTTTTATCTGCTTTTAACCCAAGCGGTGGTCGGTTGGTTAGATTACTCATATGGTTCCAGTAAACTTTCATATTCTTGCATTTCGTCAAAACTTTTTTGTGTAGTAGCAACGGAGTATCCTTGAAAATACATAGAACCAAAAGAACATTCCTTAACGTGGTCGTGGAATAAAAGCATTCGTTCTTCGTGGTTTCTTATAATGCCATTTTTATTTGGTTTTCTTTTACATAACTGTCTTGGTTTTGCAAAACACTTTGGACAGGGCATTGCCCTTATCATTATTTGCTCGTCAGTGTAATGGGTCATATCCTATTGCCTCCGCTAGTTTTTCCATAGACAATTCAAAATAACTGTTAAATTCTTTTTGGCTCATATCATCAAAAGAAATGCTGTCCATAATACGCATATGTGCGCTTGCTAAACTATTCCAACGCATCTTAACGTAACCACACGCCCATTTTAATTCACTATGTAAATGTTGTTCGGAAGGCCATCTATTAGTAGCATCGCAAACATTTTTAAGTGTAGCCCAATATAAATTATGGTGTGGGTTCGAGCGTTTACCTGTCGGCTGTAAATCAAACACTTGACCTTCTTTGTACTCTTCTATTTTAACAGCATCATACTCAGTAGAGGGCATAAACTGCCCCCCACTTTTTATTACTTGTAGCTTTAGTTTGGCCATGTTTGTTTATCTTGGTTTAAAGAATACTCTGCATAAGTTTTTTCGCCATTTGTAATTCTATCGGTATGTATAGGCCACCCTTGTTCTCTTAAATTAAAAACCCTTGCGGCTAACCGTAAACAATGAAACTCCATAAGCGCATCTATAGGTGTTATGGTTTTGCCTGTTTTTAAATGTTCTAAAATTTTAAAGTTTTGTGTTGTAGTCGTATCCATAATATTACTCCTTCTTAAAATGGTATTTCATCGTCAAAATCTTTAACTTCATTATTGCTTTCTATTTTTTGCCCTTCGGCTAGTCTTTTTGGTTCGTTAGTTTTACCTCCTAAAAGTTTAACGTCTGTCGCATTTATTGATAAATATGTTTTTCCTTCGTAATCGTTCTTTTTTAAATCGCCTGTTATTGCAACAAGTTTACCCTTGAGCAAATAAGGTGAAATGTTTGTTCTAAAGTAACGTGCGCCAAAAAATATAGTGCCTTTGTTTTCACCATAGCCATCATCGACAGCTATAGAGAATTTTACAAAAGAACTTTTTTCGTTTTCAACAACTTCGCAATCTTTAGTTAGATAGCCAACGGCTGTAATATTTTTCATGAGTACAACTCCGCTTTTCTTTTATCGTGTGCTTCGATTATTTTATTATATTCATCTTCGCCTATACCAACCATGTTAAGCACTTTTTCATATTTCTTTTCTGCGGCTAAAAAACGTTCTAGGTTGCAATCTTCGTAAAACTCTAACATTGCATCTATGCGTTCTGCTTGGTCGATACTTAAATTTGGTTCGCTATTCTTAGGCTTTTGATTTTTAAATTCGTCGGCCTCTTCCTCGCTGTAAACATCACCACTTAACTCAAGCAACTTTAATATTACCCTGTCCTTGGCTCTTTTCTCTGCCATAGCGTAGGGATATTTATTTGTTGTGTTGTAAGGTGCGGCCTCGCCTATAGACCAAGCTGTCGCGTCGTCTTTATGGCCTGTTACGCAAATAGCAACGTGTTTTTCTTTTATATTGCTTTCTATAATAGTTGGTGCATCAAAAACTATATTTTCTTTTATAGCTATTTTTTCTAATGCTTTATGTAATATTACTGGCGTACCGTGGCAGTTCCAAGTGGCTTGTCTTTCTGTTAAGCCTACTTCGGTAATTAAATCTTTTAATCGTTCTGGTATATTTGTCATTTTTTTTCTTTCTCACAATTTTCTTTTACAAAATCAAAATTATTATATAAATCCCAAAAACTTATTTCTATATCTCTTACATCGGATAACCATAAATCATGGACATCGTTTATTTGATTAGATGTGTTTCTGAGTGTTTTAAATGTTTTCCATATAATCTCCTTTTCTTTATTATTTAAAGGCATTGGCTAACCTCTCTAATTCGTTTTCTATTTTACCCATTTCGCTATCTTGATAATTGTCGTAAGCTTTATCTATAGCCTTTTCCACAATACGATGCCAACCAGTTGGGAAATGCTCGTGTTTTGGAGCCTCGGCTTCAGATAGCTTTTGTGTATATTCCCAAACAGCTTCTGTTATAGCGTGTTTAACTGTAACTGGGGATGGTCTTAGTTTTGTCATAATATTTCTCCTTTTTGCTTTAATCACTTTACTTTACTTTTTTTCTAATGTAAAGCTTAAAATAATTAAATGTAAACAAAAGAGGTTAAAATGGATAATAAAGTAATATTAAGCTTGGACGAAATAAGACACAAACTAAGAGATAGGAACTTAACAAAGGTGGCAAAAAATGCTAACGTATCAAGACCTGTTTTATATCAAATAATAAATAATGAAACCGACCCTAAATTTTCTACAGTAGAAAGAATTTCTGATTACTTACAGGAAGATTCCGTTACTTGGGTTTCAACATAATTAAACCCCCAGAGGATTTCACGACTCTGAGGGTTATAAGCAATAAGGAAGAAGTATTTTAGCAATACCTCATAGATTACAAGGAGTAACCATAAGTAATGAGTAACCTAGTTTCAAACGTAATACAAACAAAATTAATTGGCTCGCCTACGAAAAAATCAATTCTTATGTATATGGCAGATAAGGCCAGTGATGATGGAAGCGGTATATGGGTAAGTAAAGGAAATATGGCGGCAGATTTAGAAATGTCTAGTCGCGCTGTTCGTCAGCATATTAAAGAAATGTTGGCAATGGGTGTTTTAAAGGTAACAGGGCAAAAAGAGTGCCGCCACGGTTACACTATAGATTACCAAATTAATTTACAAATAGTTAGCAAACTACCTTCAACTAGGCCACCACTGAATGACGTTCACCCCTACCACGGCATGACATTCAGCCCTACCCCTGCACAAGGTTCACCCAAACCATCCAATAAACCATCCAATGAACCTATTATGTTAGTACGCTCGATAGATGTTGTTGAGGAACAGTTTAATAAGTTTTGGGAAAAGTACCCTAGAAAAACAGCAAAAGCACCCGCTCAGAAGGCATATGCAAAAGCACATATGAAAATTAGTTTTGAAGAGTTAATGGAAAAGTTAGACATTTTTATAGAAGCCCATAAAGATACTAAAAAGCAGTTTTTACCTCACGCAAGTACATGGCTAAATCAAGAAAGATGGGAGGACCATTATGAAATTCTACCTGATAATATACAAAAGGATGTTTTAGAAAATGCTATAAAAGTATTAAATGAAGATATTGCAAAAGCTAAAGAAGAGGAAAAAAAATTAAACGAAGCAGAATTATTAATTAAAACTATTAATCATCACAGGGAAACAGATTACGATGAAAGTTATTATACATGGGACATAGAAAAGAAGAGCTAAAAGTTTTTACTTTAAAATTATTAGGTAGGCTTAACGCCCCTAGATCAGTGCAAAACAATGACGAAAACATGAAAAGCGAAGCAGAGTTTTTATGCAGTCAAATTATAAAATTAGCACCTAGTCAAAACTATTCGCAGTGGTTTAATGATTTTGAAGAAAATCTATTAAGTAAAATGGAAACAAGAACTTGGCCTACAGCAAAGGAAATTAGTAGATCTGCTAAAGAAATAGCGCCAAGGCGACCTGAATTTAAAGAACTTACACCTGAAAAATATGAGCCTAACGAATTAAAAATAAACGCTGAAAGAATAAAAAACGGTGAGCCAGTGGGCGAAAGTTATATATTGGGTGCTTTAGGCGAACAGATGGTCAGAGCGGGTCTTGTTGCAGAAAAACAACTACAACCATACAAAGAATACTTGAAACGTATGAAAAATGATTAGATGGTGTTATACAGGTAGCGAGGTCACGAACTCCTCCCTGTTCGAATTAGTTCCGCTATATACTGCTTTTTTACGGACTGAATTACCTCGCCAACTTCCCTCGCCTTGCGCGGGGGATTTTTTTAGGTATAATATAAAACAACAGAAAGGGCGCACCCATGCACGATGGACGGTCTTGGCCTGCTGATAAGGTAGAGCGAAGAAACATAGAAACGCTTATACCGTATGCTAGAAATAGTCGAACTCATAGCGACGAACAAATTACACAGATAGCTTCAAGTATAAAAGAATGGGGTTTTACCAACCCTATCTTAGTCGATGCACAAAATGAAATAATAGCGGGTCACGGTAGACTTTTAGCGGCTAAAAAATTAAATTTAAAAGAAGTACCTTGTATTCAAGCCGATGATTGGACTGAAGCGCAAAAAAAAGCATACGTCATAGCTGATAATAAATTAGCTTTAAATGCGGGTTGGGATGAAGAACTTCTTAAAGTAGAATTTAACGAACTTACTGATTTAAATTTTAATTTAGAATTAACAGGTTTTTCTTTAGATGAACTTGGTAACCTTTTCGATGAAAAAGAAGAAGAAATAAATAGGGCGGGTAATTTAACCAATAAATTTTTAGCACCGCCATTTAGTGTGTTAAATAGTCGTGACGGTTGGTGGCAAGATAGAAAGAAAAAATGGATAGAATTAGGAATAGAATCAGAAGAAGGTCGTGATGAAGAATTAACCTTTAATAATAATATAGCTGAAATGGCGGGTATGAAAATTAGTAACACTAGTGTTTTTGACCCAGTTCTTTGCGAGTTAGTTTATAGGTGGTTTTGTCCTAAAAACGGCAATATCGTTGACCCTTTTGCGGGTGGTAGTGTAAGGGGTATAATTGCCAGTAAATTAGAAAAAAATTATTTTGGGCATGAACTGCGGTCTGAACAGGTAGAAAGTAATAGAAAGCAATCTAAATTAATTTGCGAAAACTTTTTACCTATTTGGGAGATTGGTGATAGTATAAATATTAATAAAACTTTTAAAGATGTAAAAGCCGACTTAATTTTTAGCTGTCCCCCTTATGTAGATTTAGAAGTTTATAGTGATGATAAAAACGATTTATCTAACATGGATTACAATAGCTTTTTAGTTAATTATAAAAAAATAATAGAAAAAAGTTGTAGTTTATTAAATAATGACGCTTTCGCTTGTTTTGTAGTTGGCGAAGTTAGAGACAAAAAAGGTTATTACTATAATTTTGTAGGCGAAACTATAAACGCTTTTTTGGATAGTGGTTTAAAATTTTATAACGAAGCCATATTAGTAACTATGGTCGGAAGCCTTCCTCTTAGAGCGGGTAAAGGTTTTTCAGTTTCTAGAAAGCTAGGTAAAACACATCAAAACGTGTTAGTATTTGTAAAAGGCGACCCCCGAGTAGCCTCCGAAAAATGTGGCGAAGTAGAAGTAGACTTATCGGGTTTCGATGATGAATAAATTATGCGTTAAAAATATGGGCAAAGTTGCCAAGGTCGTTAATAGCATAAATCATTGTTTTGTTATCGCCAAAGGTTTTAGCATAAGTCATAGCATCTTCTGCGCTAGTAAACTCTTGTCTAGTACGTTTAGCACCGTAACCTCTAATAGCAGAAAACTTTATAGCGGTTTCATAGCAAAACTGTTCGTGCGGGTTTGTAAATGTAATATCCATAATAATTCCTTTATTGCTTGTAAACTATAATATAAAAAAACGTAAAGAATGTCCAGATGGAAGATAAAAAAAATTTAGGCGGTAGACCAAAAATAGTTTTAACGGATGAGCAAAAGCGTGAAGTTGAAACATTAGCGGCAGTTTTAACAACTGAACAAATAGCTGATTATTTCAGTATAAGCAGGCGTGTTTTCTTTGATATATTAGAAAGGGATGAAGAGGTTTCTGCACTATATAAAAAGGGAAAAGCAAGGGCTGTTGGATTTGTAGCGCAAAATTTAATACAAAAAGCAAGAACAGGTGATTTAGGCGCACAAATATTTTATTTAAAAACAAGAGCAGGGTGGAAAGAAACACAACGCATCGAGGGCGCAGGCGATACTGGCGAACACATTATAGCTTATAAGTGGTTGGACGATGACGACGAGGACGATTAACTACCGCCCACGAAAGCTAGTAAAAAGTTTTCATAAACGCCAAGAAAGATTTGCTGTTATTGTTGCTCATCGTAGGTTTGGCAAAACAGTTGCGGCTATAAATGATTTAATTAAAACGGCACTAACCACAGACCGCAAAAATGTCAGGGTTGCTTACATCGCGCCATACTACCGCCAAGCCAAAGCAATAGCGTGGGACTACCTGTTAGAATATACACAAGACGTTGAAGGTGTTGTTTACAATACTTCTGAGCTTCGTGCCGACTTTCCTAATGGGGCTAGATTTAGACTGTTTGGAGCAGATAATTATGACGCAATGCGTGGTTTATATTTTGATAGCGTTGTACTAGACGAGCCTGCGGACTTTCCTGCAAACGCTTGGCCAACTGTAATAAGGCCATCTTTGGCAGATAGGCAGGGTAAAGCTACATTTATAGGAACGCCTAAAGGTAAAAATGAATTTTGGGAAATTTATAACAATGCAATAAACAATGATAACTGGTTTTGCGCTATGTACAAAGCAGATGAAACTGAAATTTTAGAAAAAGAAGAATTAGAGGAAGCACGCAAAACAATGGGCGAAGATAGATATGCCCAAGAGTTTATGTGTAGTTTCGAGGCGGCTATACAAGGTGCTTATTACGCCCAAGAAATGAAAACAGCAAAAACAGAAGATAGAATAACATCTGTTCCATATGATCCTGCGGCGTCAGTCATTACAAGTTTTGACTTAGGAATAGGCGACAGCACTGCTATTTGGTTTGCGCAGTTTGTAGGTCAAGAAATACATTTAATTGATTATTACGAAAATTCTGGTGTGGGTTTAGACCATTACGCAAAAGTTTTGAATGAAAAAGTCTATAATTACGAAACCCACATTTTACCTCACGATGTAAGAGTTAAAGAGTTAGGTACTGGCAAAAGTCGTTTAGAAACTTTAGATAATTTGGGTATTCGTAATATTGAAATTGCTCCAAGATTGAGCGTAGATGATGGAATACAAGCATCACGGTCTATGCTTAATAAATGTTGGTTTGATGAAGAAAAATGTGAAAGAGGCATAGAAGCTTTATTACAATATCGCAGAGAGTTTGACGAAAAACTCAAATCTTGGCGCGGCAGACCTTTACATGATTGGACTTCTCACGGAGCAGATAGTTTTAGATATTTGGCGGTTGGATATAGGCCAACCATAGATTGGGGCGAACCTATAAAACGTAATCTAAAGGGTATAGCGTAATTTAATTTTATATGTTATAGAGATTTTTATAGGAGGGTGGCTATGGCTAAAAAACCAGTTTGGAAAAGTAAAAACCCTAAACCTAAAAGTAAACGGCGAAAAATGACCAAAGCTGAAGAAGCCAAAGCCAAACGCACCGCAAAAGCGGCAGGCCGACCCTACCCTAATATGGTTGACAATTTACGAGCTATGAAAAAGAAGAAAAGGAAGAAATAATGTACGGTAAAGGTAAGAAAAAAGGCGGCAAGAAAAAATAGTGCCGAAAGACCCTAGACTAAAACGTGCAGGAGTTAGCGGATACAACAAGCCAAAACGTACCCCTAGCCACCCTAAAAAATCTCACATAGTTGTTGCAAAAGAAGGTAGTAAAATTAAAACTATTCGATTTGGGCAACAAGGAAAAACTGGTGATAAAACCATGACTAAAAGAGCAAAGTCATTTAAGGCAAGACACGCAAACAATATTGCTAAAGGTAAAATGTCTGCGGCTTATTGGGCAAACAAAGTTAAATGGTGAATTAGATGGCTTTAACAACTTATGCGGATTTGCAAACCTCTATAGCAGATTTTCTAAATCGTGATGATTTGACAGCAACTATTCCTGATTTTATTTCATTATCAGAAGCGCAAATGAATAGAGAGGTTCGTCATTATAGAATGGAAAAACGTGCAACAGCGCAGTTAGATACGCAATATACTTCTTTACCTACAGATTTTCTACAGCCCATTAGATTTGTAATTACTGGTTCTGATGTTTCTACGTTAGAGCAAGCAAGCGCATTAGAAATATCTAAACTTCGTGAAGATAATAATGACACCACAGGAAAGCCAACAACGTATTCTATATTAGACAGCGCAATTGAAGTTTTCCCAAAACCAGATGCAACTTATACTTTGGAGTTGCTATATTACGAAAAAATAGATGCACTTAATGGTGGCAACACGACAAATTGGTTGCTCACTAATTACCCAGACGCTTATTTATATGGTGCTTTACTGCATTCTGCGCCATATTTACAGGAAGATAGTAGAATACAAACATGGGCAGCGTTGTATCAAAAGGCAGTTAGTGATATTAATAGTGAAAGTGAACGATCTAAAACAGGCGGCTCTGGTCGTAGGATTAAAATAAGGAGTTATTAAATGGCATCAATAAATGATAGGGTACTGGACAACGGGCTCACGGTTTTGGATACGGAAGCAAATCGTGTAGATATTACTAGCGCAGAAAGCACAACATTTGCAGAGGCAACATCTTCGCAAACGCTTGGTAACAAAACAAGTATTAGTATTTCTGCCCCTGCGGATCGCACAGGCGGTGGGCGTAAAGTAACTCTTT
>Ga0208793_1000483_pt1 | contig 26954 bp, 34 predicted proteins | sample 17_taG_FD_184092 | JGI IMG/M metagenome (GOLD analysis project Ga0208793, IMG submission 184092) | Marine viral communities from the Subarctic Pacific Ocean - 17_ETSP_OMZ_AT15314 metaG (SPAdes) (version 2) | ecosystem: Environmental > Aquatic > Marine > Oceanic | place: Pacific Ocean | collected... | reverse complement strand
GTTATGCACCTTGCCCTTGAACATGGTCTTGAACGGCTTGAGATAGCGGATAGCTGTCACATATTCAGAGCCATCACCCTTGATTGTTTTGGCATTATTGCCAACACCTAGTATCTGATAAGTCATAGTGTTACTCCGTAACAATGGTTGCAGTAAAGTCATCCGATAGCCAACGTATATCACCAGTCTCAATAGACTGCAAGCGGAATGTACCAGTAGGCCATTCGGGTATACGCTTGGGTAGGTCAAGCACCTGCCAAAACTCGCCGTGTTCATTCACACGGTTTTTGCCGTGACGGGTTTTGCCCTGCAATTTAACAATCTTTCCGGTTTGCATTACACCCACTCCATATCATAAGCATCTTCCAGCCAACGCATAGCTGTAGCTATGTCACTGGCACCACAATCCATGCAAGCATTGATTGCACGGTCTTCCTGCTCACGCTCCCAGCGCAAGTCATCCTCTAGGGATTGCTGTAGCATAGCTACTTCCCACTCAAGGTCAGTCACTGACCAACGGTCATAGTCCATGCCTCTAGGCCGTACACCGTGTACATCCTTGAACAAATCCCACAATGTTTGTATCAATTCATCTTTACGATTTTGCATATCAAACTCCGTTTGGTTAAGTCCAACCTTGGACTAGTTAAGTGTTGTATAAGTAATATATACTTTCACTAAAGTATCAAGTATATATTACGTTACACACTAAAGCAAGCTGTCAAGTATTGCCAAGGCATCAGCCTTGTCTTTTGCCTTGCGGTATGTATCCAGCATGGCATCAGCTTGACCTGTCACATAGCACCTAAACTCAGGCCGTGTCTCAGGCTCATAGCTACGGCTATAGGCCATGCTATCCATGCTACGCCAGCTAGAGCCTACGGCTTTGTGACGACCCATATCAATGATTGCACCACGTTTAGCCATTACGATTCTCCAAATTGTATGCTACAATTCCCCAGCCACATATTAAGCACCATGCACTGCAACCAAACATTGTCCATGATAGCCAAGTCATGTAGCCAATGCCATGAAGTGATAGCATAGCTAGTCCAAAGAATATAGCGACCATTAGCATAGCTACCAAGAACAAATCTAACATTTCAAATTTCATTTGAATATCTCCAAGCAGGTTAGACTGCAGCATTAAGCTGCAGCCTTTGTGTTAGCGGCATCCAGCATCTCAAGTTGCTCTTTCAGAGCCGCAAGGAAAGACGCTTTAGAGATGCCATTCATCTCGCAATCAAGCAACGCTTGCATTGCAATGTCTGAAGCAGACTTTGTTTCAGCCTGTTCAGCTTCGCTGTCTAGTCCAACATTGGACTTGTCATCAGCCTCTGGCTGTACAGGCTTGTCAGCCTTCGGCTTTGGGTCAGCTTTAGGCTTCATAGCAGATTGTAAAGCTGTGAGACTGGTAAAGCCTTTCTTTGAGGCTTTGATGAAGTCACGACAAGCTGTCTCGTTTTCAACGAACCACAAAGCCTCTGAACGACGACGTTTGTCGATACCGTCAATGCCACAGTCTTTCAACCTTTGGGTTGAGATACGCTCACCGCCTTCGGCTTTCAGCTTTTGCATCAGCTTTCCAAGCCGTGTATCAAAGCCATCAGCCTTCGTTGCTTTGGTGAAACGAGCCTTATCACCTTTGGTGATTTGCTTGTATTCTTTGGCAAGAGCAAAGCCTTCGGCTTCAAGAGTATTGTTTACAACAACCAGTGATTTTGAGATTGAGTTTTGCATTTCGGTTCCTCTTATCTATCTTTAGGTTTTATAGGGATATACCCCTTTCACTTACGTTCAAGGGGATATATCCCGTAAAACCGTAAGAAGATAGTTAAGGTTTTGGGTTTGCCTCGCCTGATCCCCGGCGCAAGCGTTTCCATGTGATTGCAAGAAACTTTTAAGTTTCTGAAATACCTGCGCTGAAATCGCAATGCATAGCGAGGCTTTCGGTTTGGTGGTGGCTCGTATGACTATCACCTTCAGTGATAGGGGGTGTAGTCCAACATTGGACTTGTGGTTCACCTTTGGTGAAAAGATTAGATGCATCAACCTTGTAACTTCGTTACAAAGCTGTATTGTTGACCTTTTACAATCATACTTCGTATGGCAACTGATACCATAACAGTTGTTTACAACTGAATTGCCGGATTACTTACTGCATATTCTATGCAATATCAAGGGCTTACTCAGATGGCTCCCTAATGAGGCGGCTGGTTGCGCATAATGCAGAGGCATACACGCCTTAGATGAGGGGGTAGGCAGGAGCCACCGGGGGGTAGCGTAGATATGTATACACATAAATACACAGATCAGGTAAATTGACTGTTAACCACAAGAGCAACTGTCAATACCTATATGCACAAGCATTGTGCAACTGCCTAAATAATAGGCAACTGTAAGGGGGTGTATGGACCATTTGAACTATTTTGCAAAAGGGGGGTTGACAGCCTATAAAAAATCTGTTATAATTATGTATAACTAAACACACTTAAAGTGATACACTTAAATGTTATATAATAATTCTTAAAAAACTTATTAACTATAACACTTAAATGTACATAAGTTAGTCCCTACTAAATTTTCTTTGTTAATGCACTCTAAGTGATAACACTTATAGTGTATCCCTACGTGCAAAGATTATCCGTGCTATACAAAGAAAGTTCTTGACAATGGCAAAGAAATCTGTAAAACTATACACAGATAATGTTCTTGAAGCATTCTACGATGCTATTCGTAACAATTCATTAGACCGACTGCATATACCTCATAGTGATGTATTCTATGTGCGTAGTGCAGTCGAAGCCCATTACGGGCGTTCATTTACTTTGAAGCACGTAGAAGATGCTATGCGAGCAGAGGGATGGACAGAGAAAGATGAATAATGGTTTCACTCTTCTTATACCTATCCGTAATCATAACTCCTGCTGGTGAAGTAAAAGCCTTCAGCGATGTTGTACAGGAATGCCCTAGCACAGAATATGTGATACAGTACCATGAGGCAATGGTAGATGCTGGCGATATAGTTGACTGGCGAGCAAGGTGTACTAAGGTTGACTTAGATATGGCTATGCCAAAAGATAAGGTAGGGGTATAATGGCAATACCTGAACGTGTCAAAAACAAAATGAAAGAAGAAGGTCTGTCTGGCGTTAACAAACCCAAACGGACACCCAAGCACCCAACTAAGTCACACTGCGTGATGGCATCAGAGGGTGGCAAGTATAAATTTATACGCTTCGGTCAGCAGGGCGTAAGTGGTGCTGGCAAGAATCCTACAAGTGCTAAAGACAAAGCACGTAAGAAGTCATACTACGCACGACATAATGCGCAGGGTAAACCTACCACTAAGCTGTCTGCGAAATATTGGTCACACAAAGTTAAATGGTAATATAGGAGATATACCGATGGGACTATCAAAATTATTAAGGGCAGCATTAACGGTTAATCCTTTAGCTAGAACTAATAATGCTAAAAAGTTAGCTACTACTAGAACGCAGCTTGAAAAAATTTTACAGGAAGGTAGTGAGGCTACTGCTGCCGAAAAAAAGAAAGCACGTGCTAAACTTCAGCAAATGGATAAAGTAGAAGCTGGTGAAAATGTGCAACGTCAAGCAAAGCAATCTAAAGCTGCTCCAGAGGGCGCAACAAAAAAGAAAAAACTAGCACCACCAAGTTTAAAAAGTTTAGAAGGACTACCTGATAACTTTAGTATAGGTGGTATGGCTACCAAAAACTATGTGAACCCAGTTAAAATTGTAGACAATAGAAAGAAAAAGTAATGGCTGATAAACTATCTGACAAATCTACGTCCCAACTAAATGCTATGTTAAATAAAGGTAGCGGTGCGTCACAAAAAGAAGTACGTGCTGCTATTACCGAATTAAAGAAGCGTGGTGAAGATACACCGCCGCCTTCTCTTGTAATGGGTGGGCGTAGAGAAATGTCTAAGGGCGGCAAGGCTACCAAGAAAGTACCTGTCATCTCTATCGGTATAGGCATGGCTGAAATGCCTAAAGGCAAAGCTAAGATGATGCGTGGCGGTATGTCAGGTGGCAAGGAACATATGTACGCAGCAGGTGGTATGGTTAAAGATAACCCCGGCCTGAAGGCACTCAAAGCTGCCAGCCCAGAGGCGTACAAAAAAATTACTGGCAAGTAAATGCATCCAGTAGAAGCTGACATACGTAAGTGGTCGCACGACTTCCTAGAAGTATCAAATAAAAAACTTAACGGTCTACCACCCTGCCCCTATGCTAAACAAGCGTGGTTAGATGATAAGGTATCCTTCAGTATCAATACAGGGCTGGAAGGTTTAATAAAAGAAGTGACCATCTTTGAACTGCACGACTACGACATAGTAGTGTGGGCAAATCAATACCTACCTGACATGGAATACCTAGATGGATATTGTGATGGCATAAACGAAGCCATGTCCATAGCAGGTAAAGATATGCACCTCATGGTGTTTCATCCAGACTATGACGCTGAAGAGGCGGGTCTGGATTTCCTAATTGATGAGGATGCAACAGATGAAGGTCTTGTGTACTGCATGGTGTTTGTACAGAGACTGTCTACACTAGACGATGCAGCATTAAGTCTGGAGAAGTCTGGGTATTACGAACACTTTCCAGAGGAAGTGTATAAGAGTCTAGTATTAGATAGAAGGGAACTTAGAAATGGCACAAGATAAAAATGATAGTGTTGGCGCACGTATTCGCCGTGAAATGAAAGAAATGGAATCACGGTTAAAGGATCAAGGTTTTGATAGAATGGAAATTCAACAATTGATGCGTGATTACTTTGCTAAAGCTACACCAAAGAAAAAACAGCCAGTTAAAAAAATGACTGCAGCAAGAGGCGGCATGGCTAAAAAGAAAATGATGCGTGGTGGCTCAGTACAGCCAAAGCGTATGCGTGGTGGTGGTATGGCTAAAATGGCTAAAAAGAAAATGATGCGTGGCGGGGCTGTCAAAAAGAAATGAGAAAGCAAGCAGTAAAATATTTTGGATGGGCTTTGCTCTATATGGGTAAACCCTTTACCCGTGTAGGCAACTGGTTTTGGAAGATGCACAAGCGTGTATTAGACTGGAACGATAATGCCTGATCTTAGTGTATCTAAATTTACCACGGAAAGTAAAACAATAACTAGCACCTCTGCTGATGCAAGTGCTGACGTTGTTTATACTGTGCCGGATAACTATAGTGCTATTGTTAGATTTTTACATCTAAGCAATGGTACTAATAGTAGTAAGAAAGCATATCTACAGTTTTATCATAACGATGATACATCATATCATTATCTTATAAATGGTTTAAGTATGTCCGGTCATTCAACCCATGATGTAGTGTCTGGTAACTTTTTTACACTTCATCAAAAAGATAAATTGTTAGCATATAGAGATAGTGGTATGACTTTAGATGTTACAGTATCTGTAGAAGAATATTTTGATCCGGCAAGGTAGTAATTATGGCACCTAGAAAAAAAGCAGCACCTGCAAAGAAAAAAGTACGTATGTCAAAAGGCGGTTCTACCGTAAACGCTGCAGGTAACTACACAAAACCTGCAATGCGTAAGCAGCAGTTCCAACGTATTAAAGCTGGCACTAAAGGCGGCGGCGCAGGTCAGTGGTCAGCACGTAAAGCGCAAATGCTTGCGTCTGCTTATAAGAAGGCTGGCGGTGGCTACAAGTCTTAGCGTTGTAATGTTCTGCGTCATAACTGCTAATGCAGTAGAGGTAGAAACAAAAGTGCATGACACCCATGCGTGGCTGTCTAAATGTCATGTGGCATTGACGGAGCATGGGTTTGACAACACAAGGGAAGAGTGCTTTTGCACAACAGTGACACCAAATGCCAACGAAACTCAATGAGAATACAGAGGTTGCATTACCTCTACGTAATATCATAAGCATGGTCGCTGCCGCATCTGTGGCAACGTGGGCATACTTTGGTATTATAGAAAGGCTGAATCAGTTAGAGACTAACATCACTATGATGAAGGCTGACTTGGAACAGAATACAGAGTTCCGCATTAAGTGGCCTCGTGGTGAGATGGGTAGCTTACCAGCAGACAGTGAACAGTTTATGTTGATTGAGCATATAGCTAGTGAACTAGAAAAGTTGCAGAATGAGATAGAAGGTGGCAAAGCACCGTATGACCAGCAACAAAAACTAACGCTAGAGTTTTATGAGAAACGGATTACTAGTCTTGAAGAGAATATAGAGAAGTTGCGGAACGGTGGTTGAACTTACTTTTGTTTTATTATTGGTAATGAATGGTGAGAAGGTTGAATACACACCGTACCCTTCGCTTTCCGAATGCCTTTCTATCCGAAGAAAGATACATCGTAATGTAGGCTATTCAGAAAAATGGTCTTGCAAAGAATTAAAAGTTAAAATAGAAGATGGTAATATATTGGAGATTGTAGAGTAAGCTATGGCACCACGTAATCATAAAGACTGGACAAAGAAACCTAAAGTAGAACACATCAATTCGCTTATATATTCTGACCACAGCCTATATGAGCAGGAGCAAGAAAACATATTTTCCAAAGTATGGGTGCCTATGTGCCACATCTCTGAGATGTACAACAAGGGTAACTTTAGAACAACGCAAATAGCAGGTGTAAATGTTATAGCATGGAACACAGGCGATGGCGTCAAAGCATATAGAAACCACACTATAAGTAAACCAAGTGGAACACTGGCTGTACCTATGGTATCACTTGAACCAGAACTACACTGCGAAATTAAACACGGCGGAATGGTGTGGGTGACACTAGACCCTAATCCAACACAAAGCGTAGATGAATGGACAGCAGGTGCGTTTGACTGTATTGCAAATGCAATTGATACTGAAGAGATGGAAGTGTTTCACTACCACAAGGCAGTAATAGACACTAACTACAAACTCTGGCACGATACTAACTCAGAGTTTTACCACGACTTTATGCATTACTTTAACCGTGTGTCAGGATTTAACGATGAGTACTTTGCTAGAAAAAATATCCCATTTGATAACGGACACGTCAACGTCAGTAGCTTTACAGTTAACTACGAAGAGTACGATGGTTTTGAAGACAGAGGAGAACTTAGTTTCCCTAACCTTCCACCTAACCAGTGGTATATGGTAGACTTGTTTCCCGGCTATAACTTTAACCTACGTGGCAGTGCATATCGCAGTGACAGCGTAACACCGCTAGGACCAAACAAAGTACTGATTGAGTTCCGTGGCTATGGCCTAAAGAAAGATACCCCCGAAGAAAGACAGACACGTATCAAACACCACAACTCAATCTGGGGGCCGTTTGGTAGAAACTTACATGAAGACCTGATTGGTGTCGCAGGTCAAGGCACTACAATGCGAGAAGGTACAGAACCCCGTAACATCTTGCATGGACGACATGAGAATAGCACAATCCACGATGAAGTAGGTATGCGCCACTACTACGCAGAGTGGTCTAAGTGGATGCAACTGGATGCTAGTAATCCCGCACTGGCAGCGTAAACAAATGACTATCAACCAACCAATGAGGAACAGAGATGATTGCAGAAGCCCTTGCGGGTATCGCACTGGTAAAGAGTGCCGTAGATGGTATTAAATCTACCATCAATACCGCCAACGATATTGGCGACATCGCAAAGTACGTAGACAATCTACTTGAGGGCGAAAAGCAAGTACAGCAACAAAGGGCTAAGAAATCTGGTAACAGTCTAGGCGACCAGTTTGGAATACAATCTGTAGCACAAGAAGTTATAGATGCTAGATTAGCGCAAGAAAAAATACAAGAGATGCGCACTATGATTGACTTACGTTTTGGCCCCGGTACGTGGCAAAGTATTGTAGATATTAGAACCAAGCGTATACAAGAAGCAAAAGAAGCTGCGCTGCAAGCAAAACGTGAAGCAATAAAGCGTCACAATGAAATGATGGAAAACGTAAAGATTGCCGCAGGTATAGGACTAATAGCTGCTATAGGTATAGGTCTTTTAATTTTTCTCTTGACAATTGTGTAGGATAATGGTATAACTTATTCATGGCATTAAAATCACCACAACAAAGTTTAAAGAACTGGACGAAGCAAAAGTGGAGAACCAAGAGTGGGAAACCTTCCGCCAAAACAGGTGAGCGTTACTTACCAGAGGCTGCTATCAAATCGCTTTCGCCGCAAGAATACGCCGCCACCACTCGTGCTAAAAGAGCAGGAACTCGTGCTGGTAAGCAATTCGTCAAGCAGCCTAAAAAGATACAAAAGAAAACGGCGCAGTTCAGACGGGGATCATAATGCTTAATTTACTTATTGGACCTATTGCTGAACTTGCTGGCACATGGATGTCAGGCAAGGTAGAAGAAAAGAAAGCCCAAGCAAAGACACGTGTAGCCAAAGCAGAAGCGGAAGCTATCGTGATGCAGAAAAAAGCTACGGGTGAAATTGACTGGGATTTGGAGATGGCTAAAGGTAGCGCATCTTCGTGGAAGGATGAGTGGCTTACTATTCTATTCAGCATCCCGTTAATACTAGCATTTATTCCCGGTATGGAAGAGGTGGTAGCAAATGGATTCCTACAGTTACAAGCAATGCCTGAGTGGTATCAATATTCCTTGGGCGTTATCGTTGCCGCTTCTTTTGGGGTACGTTCAGCTACAAAATTCTTTGGTAAAAAATGACGTACACAATGGAAAAGATTCTAGCGTGGAAGCTGCTACCTAGAGCAATGATGTTAGCTATGACATTGATGGCTTATCAGGTAGTGCAGTGGTTCATGGAATTAGGTCCAGCAGCTACAACACAGCAGACTGCATTTGTATCTACCGTAGTTGGTGCCATGACTGGTGCCTTTGCTGTATGGATGGGGCATGAACAAAAATGAAATATCGCAGAGAACATTTTATTGATGAATTAATCAAGCACGAAGGCTTGAAGCTACAAGTGTACAAAGACACTCTTGGAATTGATACTATTGGTATCGGACGAAACCTAGAAGACCGTGGTATTACAAAGCAGGAACTAGACGAATTAGACATCCCTAGTATTGACCATGTGTATGAGTATGGAATCACCGAAGCTGATGCGGTCTATCTAGCAACAAATGACGTGCAGATTGTCGAAGAAGAACTGGTACGTGCGCACCCTTGCGTGGACAGGTTGGACTCTGTACGTCAACTTATAGTTATGGATATGGCTTTCAATATGGGCGTACCTAGACTTTGTAAGTTTAAAAAGATGTGGGCTGCTATCCACGAAGAAAAATATGACATTGCAGCAAAAGAAATGCTTGACAGCAGGTGGGCAAATCAGGTAAAATCACGTGCAGTGAAATTAGCTAACGCAATGCACAATGGGGAATTTTAATGGGATACGTAACAAAATCAACTAAAGGTTCATCCACTGTAAAGCAGTATCATACAGGCACAAATCCTAATAAAAAATCTATAGCTGAAAAAATTAGTTTTGGAACAGGTAAAAAGAATAAACAATCATCCGGTTTTTTTGATATGGTTGTGAATTATGTAAAGGAAAAATTAGACTAATGGCTAGAGAACTTACAGAAAAGCAACAAGCATTTTTAAACGTCCTGTTTGAAGAAGCAGGTGGCGATATGGTAATGGCAAAAAAGATGGCAGGATATGCTGACACTTCTAGCACTTCGGAAATTGTTAAAGGTCTTAAAGAAGAAATCCTTGAGGCAACACAAATGTACATGGCTCGTAATGCGCCGAAAGCTGCGATGGCGATGACAGGTGCTTTGTATGACCCGACTGAGTTGGGTATTCGTGATAAGATGTCTGCAGCTAAAGAACTGCTTGACCGTGTGGGTCTGGTAAAGACAGAGAAGATGCAGGTAGAAGCAAGTGGCGGCGTTATGCTTATGCCACCTAAAGCTGTAGTGGAAGACGATGACTAGAAGCATAGGCAAGTGGAAGCTACCACAGCCAACAGACATCAAAGAAGAAAACGAATGGATACCCATCCCACGTATTGCACGTACTGTACCATTCGGATATAAACAGGATGATGAAGACCCCGACATTCTTCAACCTATCCAAATTGAATTGGACTTGTTAGAGAAAGCTAGACAGCACGTAAATCAATACAGCTACCGTGAAGTAGCTAATTGGTTAAGTACACAGACTGGCAGATACATCTCGCACGTAGGTTTGAGGAAACGATTAAATAATGAGCGAAGACGTAAGAATCAAGCTGCAAGCCTCCGCAAGTGGGCAGAATATGCGAAAACGGCAATCGCCAAAGCGGAAGAAATCAGCAACCAAAGAACAGGCTCTAAAGCCGAAGGTTGAGATACAGGAAACTGTATCACCTGAATATGACAGCAGCGAGATAGAACAACACGCTAATGTTTTGTTCAAGCCAAACGAAGGACCACAGACAGAGTTCTTAGCGGCGGCTGAACGAGAAGTACTGTACGGCGGTTCAGCAGGTGGTGGTAAATCCTATGCTATGCTTGCTGACCCACTACGTTACATGGGGCATCCACAGTTTAGTGGGCTTCTACTGCGACATACAACGGAAGAGTTACGAGAACTCATATTTAAGTCGCAGGAGTTGTACCCGAAAATCTGGCCCGGTATTAAGTGGTCAGAAAGAAAAATGCAGTGGACTGCGCCATCTGGTGCAAGATTGTGGATGTCTTATCTCGACAGAGATGATGATGTATTGCGCTATCAGGGTCTAGCTTTTAGCTGGATAGGCTTTGACGAGTTAACACAATGGGCCACACCATACGCATGGAATTATATGCGTTCTCGTCTACGGTCTACTGCACCTGATTTGCCAATATTTATGAGGGCTACGACTAACCCCGGCGGAAGAGGTCATCACTGGGTCAAGAAGATGTTCATTGACCCTTCGCCATATAATAGAGCCTTCGATGCAACAGACACAGACACAGGAGAAGTTCTCCGCTATCCAGCAGGACATAGTAAAGCTGGAAAATCTTTATTCAAGAGAAGATTTATACCCGCAAGACTTTCTGATAACCCATACCTTGCGAATGCAGGTGACTACGAAGCCATGCTCCTATCGCTTCCAGAACAGCAGCGTAGGCAGCTTCTTGAAGGCGATTGGGATATTAAAGAGGGAGCAGCCTTTACTGAGTTTGATAGGCGGGTTCACGTTGTTGAGCCTTTTAGGATTCCTAGCAACTGGGTTAAGTTTCGGGCTTGCGATTATGGCTACGGTAGCTTTAGTGGTGTTGTTTGGTTTGCCGTTGCGCCTTCTGAGCAACTTGTGGTATATAGAGAACTCTACGTTTCTAAAGTCCTTGCCACAGACTTGGCAGATATGATTCTGGATTTGGAAGCGGAAGATGGCAATATTAAGTACGGTGTTCTGGACAGTTCTCTTTGGCATAAGCGTGGTGATACTGGTCCTTCTCTTGCGGAGCAAATGATTAGCCGTGGGTGTCGCTGGCGACCCTCAGACAGAAGCAGGGGCAGTCGTGTAGCTGGTAAGAACGAGATACACCGTAGACTACAGATAGATGAATTTACAGAGGAGCCTAGACTTGTTTTCTTTGATACTTGCACAAACCTCACAGCCCAACTTCCCTCAATACCGTTGGACAAGAAAAACCCAGAAGACATTGACACAAAGAGTGAAGACCACTTGTATGACGCTCTTAGGTATGGTATAATGTCAAGACCAAGGTTTAGTATATTTGACTACGACCCAATGGGTAGACCCGGTAGTGGTATGCAAGTCGCAGACTCAACCTTTGGATACTAAGGAAAAACGATATGAATGAAGATGAAATTATGATCGAAGACGATGCTATCGCACTGGAAGATAGCGACGATACATCTGTTTCAGACGTAGACGTAAGTAACATTATCCCGTTTGTGTTAGATCGTTATAAGCGATCTGAAGATTATCGTTATGATGACGAACAGCGTTGGCTAAAAGCCTACCGCAATTATCGTGGTTTGTATGGTCCAGACGTACAGTTTACTGAAACGGAAAAATCTCGTGTCTTTATTAAAGTCACAAAAACTAAGACGCTGGCAGCATACGGGCAAATTGTTGATGTCCTGTTTGCTAACCAGCGTTTTCCTTTATCTATTGAGCCTACTGAATTACCAGAGGGGGTTGTTGCCGATGTACATTTTGACCCTAAAGAGCCAGAACAATTACGTGGTGAAACTGCTCTTTCTAGTCCCTACGGTTTTGCGGGTGACGGCAAAGACTTACCGCCGGGAGCCACAGCGCAGTCCTTACAAGAAAAACTTGGGGTGCTGGAAGGCAAACTGGAACCTGTTGCTGACAAACTAAAAGAGGGGCCGGGTAAGACACCTACCTCTATTGCATTTAGCCCTGCACTAATTGCTGCAAAGAAAATGCAAAAGAAGATACACGACCAGTTAGAAGAATCTGGTGCCACTAAACATCTGCGTAATGCTGCATTTGAAATGGCATTGTTTGGTACGGGTGTTATGAAGGGGCCATTTGCTATTGACAAAGAGTACCCTAACTGGAATGACGATGGCGAGTATGACCCACTGTTCAAAACAATTCCACAAGTAAATCACGTATCTGTCTGGAACTTCTACCCAGACCCAGATGCTAACAATATGGATGAAGCACAATATGTGATTGAACGTCACAAGATGTCTCGTACACAATTACGTAACCTAAAGAAGCGTCCATACTTCCGTGGCGAAGTTATCAATGAAGTTATTGCTATGGGTGAGAACTACACCAAGCAGTATTGGGAAGATGACTTGGCAGACTATGCACCAGAGCATGGCGTTGATCGCTTTGAAGTGCTTGAGTATTGGGGCATGGTGGATACAGAACTGCTTGAAGAGCAGGGCGTAGATATTCCAAAAGAACTAAAAGAGTTTGATGAGTTGCAAGCTAATGTTTGGATATGTAACGGCAAACTAATGCGTATGGTTCTTAATCCATTCAAGCCATCTAAGATTCCATACTCCGCTGCACCATATGAATTGAACCCATATTCATTCTTTGGTGTAGGTATTGCAGAGAACATGGACGATACGCAGACACTAATGAATGGCTTTATGCGTATGGCTGTTGATAACGCTGTGTTGTCAGGCAACTTGATTGTTGAGGTAGATGAAACAAACCTAGTGCCGGGTCAGGACTTGTCATTGTATCCGGGCAAGGTATTCCGCAGACAGGGTGGCGCACCGGGTCAAGCTATCTTTGGCACAAAGTTCCCTAACGTATCTTCTGAGAACATGATGCTATTTGACAAGGCACGTGTACTGGCAGATGAAAGCACAGGCTTCCCATCATTTGCGCATGGACAGACAGGTGTATCTGGTGTAGGCCGTACAGCGTCAGGTATCTCAATGCTTATGGGTGCTGCACAAGGTAGCACCAAAACAGTTATTAAGAATGTAGACGACTATCTGCTTCGCCCACTTGGTGAAGGTTTCTTCCGCTTTAATATGCAGTTTGACTTTGACCCAGAAATCAAAGGCGACTTAGAAGTTAAGGCACGGGGTACAGAAAGTCTTATGGCTAATGAAGTGCGTAGCCAGCGTCTAATGCAGTTCTTGCAAATTGCAAGTAATCCTGCACTCGCACCCTTTGCTAAGTTCCAGTATGTAATCCGTGAGATTGCAAAGTCTATGGACTTAGACCCCGACAAAGTAACCAACAATATGGACGAAGCTGCACTGCAAGCAGAAATTATGAAGGGCTTCCAACAGCCAATGCAACCAGAGCAGGGTGGTATGACACCACCGCCGGGTGCAGATGCAATGGACCCAACAGGTGCAGGTGGTGGCAACGTAGGTACTGGACAGGTTCCTGTACCGGGTGAACAAGGATTTAGTGCGAATGGACAAGGAAATACTCAGCAAGCTGAAGGGGCTGGTCAGCAACAGCCGCCAATGGGACCACTTCAGTAATTACTTAGATGTGCTTATTGCACAGCAACACAAAGTATTAGAACAATCTGAGAATATGATTACTGTGCATAAGGCACAAGGTGCTGTTGAAGCACTGCGTAAGATAAGACGTTTACGTGAGGACGTAGCGCAAGCTGAAGGATAATACTATGGCTAAACGTATGGCAGAACAAATGGAACTCTTTGAGCCTGTAGAACGTGGCTTCAACGAAGGTGGCCTTATGGATGAAGGCGGTATGGTTGACGAAGAGTCAGGCAACGAAGTACCACCCGGTTCATTGCGTGAAGAAGTACGTGATGACATTCCTGCTCAGTTGAGTGAAGGCGAGTTTGTTTTTCCTGCAGATGTAGTGCGGTACATTGGCCTTGAAAACTTAATGCGTATGCGTCAAGAGGCAAAACAAGGCTTGTCGCAGATGGAAGCTATGGGTCAGATGGGCAATAGCGAAGAAGCTGTTGTGCAAGATGACTTGCCATTTGATATGTATGACCTTGACATTGATGATGAAGGCGAGTACAATAGTGATGAACTAAAGATGCAAGCAGGTGGTATGGTTCCTTCATACGATCCACGAACAGGTACGTATGCTATGCCGGGAACAGGTATAGCGGGTTTTCAACCAGCACAACAAATGCCTAATACTGGATATACTCCATACACAGGTACACAACCTTATATGCAACCTGTGCAATATACGGGGACACAATATACTACAGCAGATCAAACAACTAACATACCTACCTTTGGTCAAATGGTTGGTTCAGGCTATCAGGGTTCAGAGTTACGCACTTATGTAAATGATGCAGGTCAAGTATTACAGATACCTTTTGTAGATGGTAAACCTGTTTATCCTATTCCTGAAGGTTATCGTTCTATTGGCGACCAGACAGCATTGCCAGAAGAAGCACCCACCACTGTAACACCTACTGTTGGTCAGGCACAAGTGAGTGATGACGGTGGTAGAGATAATACTCTTTCAACAACTCCTACCACTAGTACTACATTAGGTAAAGTGGGTACGAGTTTATTTGGTCCTAGTACAGCGTATAATAAAGCTAAAGCAAAATTAGGTATGAATCAATTTGGAAGTACGAGCACAATTGCCGCTTTAGGGTCAACAGTTTTAGGTCTTGCTGAACCAAAAACAAAAGCAATAATGGGCAATGTAGCAAGAGATACAGCAATAAATAATTTTGGTTTTGATTCGTTGGATAACGCTACTACAGAACAACTGGATGCTATCGGTTACACAATGGATGCAGCAATGAATTTATCTGTAGAAAACACAAGTTTACTTCAAGCACTACAGTCTAAGACTGGTTTAAAAGCTGGTGCGCCTACAGCAGCAACTATTTCTAAATCAGCAGCTACTATTGCTGATTCATTAATTGGTTCGTATAAAGATGGAGACTTGTCTTTAGAAGACCTTAAAAATATTTCTGAAGTAGAAATAGATAGGGAAAGCGGTGCGTGGAAAGACCCGAAAGCGATAAAAGATTATGTAGATGCAGTGTTATCGCAAGAACTTAAAGATATTGAAGCTGGCGTAGTTGGAACTTCAAAAGAAAGCGGTCTTACTGCACAAGAGAAACGTGACAGAAAGTCAGCAGAAGTAAAAGAGGGTATTAAACAAGGTACATATGGATTTGATAAAGATGACCCTTCAGACACAGGCGGTAGTGTAGGTATTGGCGGTGGTAAAACCAGCACTGGTGCAGCCGGAACTGGTGGATTAGGTCCGGGTGGAATGGGCGGCACTGGAAGTAGCAGTACAGGTAAGGATAGCTACGGCGATAGTGGTGATTCAGCAACTGGTGCAAGTAGTCCTAGCGACAGGGGCGGCAAAAGCGGCAGCGGCGGTGGCGGCAGCAGCAGTAGTGGAACAGGCGGTTCTCATAGCAGGGGTGATACAGGAAGAAATACTGCTAGATAAAGCTGCGTGAGGGGCTTGTAAAACAACCTCACAATTAGTTGGCCTACCCATCCCCCACCCCGGCGTGGCTACGTTGGCCCCAACAAAAGGAAGTACAAACAATGGCAGAACAAGCTATTATGGCTGAAGAAATGAAGCCTGAAAAGAAGATTGCGTTTGCAAATCGTAAATATAGTAACGAAGAAAAACGCAAGATGGAAGAAGAAGAACTAGAACAGTTGATGAAAGAACAAAAGGGTGAGGTAGAGCAAGAGGCTACTGCTGAACCTGAAGAAGCTGAACCTGCAAACGCAGAAGAGAAAACATTTAAGAAGCGTTACTCTGATTTGCGTAGGCACCAGCAACAACAGGCTGAAGAGTTAAAGAAAGAGATTGAATCACTTAAATCTCAACTCAGCCAAGCTGCACAGAAAGAAATGAAACTGCCTAAGTCTGACGAAGACATTGAACAGTGGGCAGCAGACTATCCTGATGTAGCAGCTATCGTTGAAACAATTGCTATGAAGAAGGCACGTGAACAGTCAACAGCACTGGAAGAACGTATGAAAGCAATTGATGAGTTGCAGAATAGTGCCACTAAAGAAAAAGCTGAAGCAGAACTAATGCGGTTACACCCTGACTTTGGTGACATCCGTGACAGTGATGAGTTCCACGAGTGGGCAGAAGAACAGCCTAAGTGGGTACAAGATGCACTGTATGATAATGACAATGACGCACGTTCTGCTGCTAGAGCCATTGATTTGTACAAAGCTGACATGGGCATTAGTAAAGACAAGCCCAAGACAGATAAAGCTGCAGCTAAGTCTGTATCGACAAAAGATTCACGTAGTAAGCCGCAGCAAAATGAGGCAACTACATATCTAAAAGAATCACAGGTACAAAAAATGTCGCCGCAAGAATACGAAAAGCGGTCTGACGAAATCATGGAAGCTATCCGTTCTGGTAAGTTTATCTATGATGTATCTGGCTCTGCTAGATAAAAGTGTAAAAAAAGGTTGACAAGCAGTTATTTTTACATATAACTATAGTCAGATAAGTGTAACTGAGATAGCTACTTGGTTACACTTATGATCAGCAAACAACAATAACCCTTTCGGATTACCTGATAAACATGGCCTGTTGAATAGTTGGGTGGCCACCTAACTAGAATACACACCCTACGTTGTTCAGCCTCTGCTAAGACTTGTAATGTTTGCATCTGTAAAGCTAATAACAGGAGATGGAAATGGCTTTTACTTCCGCTGCTGGATATGGGAACCTGCCTAATGGTAATTTCTCACCAGTAATTTACTCCAAACAGGTGCAACTTGCTTTCCGCAAGGCCGCTGTTTGTGAGGCAATCACCAACTCTGATTACTTTGGTGAAATCGCTTCAATGGGCGATTCAGTTAAAATCATCAAAGAACCAGAGATTACAGTTAAGGCATATGAGCGTGGTACTACAATCACTCCTCAAGACCTTGATGACGAAGACTTCAACCTGACAGTTGACAAAGCTAACTACTTTGCATTTAAGGTTGACGACATTGAAGAGGCACACTCACACGTAAACTTCCAGTCACTGGCAAGCGACCGTGCTGCGTATCGCCTTGCTGACCAGTTTGACCAAGACGTTCTTGGTTACTTGTCAGGTTACAAGCAGTCTGCAATTCACGGCACACCAGACACAGTTAACACAACTGTAAACGGTTCTGTCGCTGTTTCAACTGCAGGTACAGACGAACTGTTGACATCAATGAAGTTGACAGGTACGGACTTCAACGATGGCGGTGGTACGCTGACAGGTGGCGAGGCAATCGCTATCAGCCCACGTACAGGTGCAGGTGCTGCTCCTTCAACTGCTGGTGACGCTAACCCACTGCAGGTTATCGCCCGTATGTCACGTTTGCTGGATCAGCAGAATGTTGACACACAGGGTCGTTGGCTTGTTTTGGACCCAGTGTTCATGGAAATCCTGAAAGACGAAGACTCACGTCTGTTTGATGCTGACTTTGGCGGTTCTGGTTTGCAGAATGGCGTTGTAAGCAACAACATTCATGGCTTTACCGTGTACTCGTCTAACAATCTGCCAGCCCTTGGTACAGGTCCATCCTTTGCGGGTGCCAACTCTGCTGCCAACTTTGGTGTGATTGTTGCTGGTCATTCATCTGCTGTTGCAACTGCAGAGCAGATTAACAAGACCGAAACCTACCGTGACCCTGACAGCTTCGCTGACATTGTTCGTGGTATGCATTTGTACGGACGTAAGATTCTGCGTCCAGAGGCACTTGTTAACGCCTCTTACCACTTAGCATAAGGGAGAATAGATTATGGCTGCTGGAACAATTACCACACTTAAATCTGTCGCCCGTGGTGTAGGCGCACGTGGTCGTCAACCGTACATGGTACAGCAAGAAATTGACTTGGCTGCTGCAGTAACCGCAAAAGGCGGTGTACTTGAAGCTGGGGAAATTATTCAGGCTATCACAGTACCCGCTGAAACACTCATTCTTACCGCAGGGTTTGAAATGACTGCTTCTGTACAAACGGCTGCTGATGGTTGTACTGCTAACCTTGGTGTTACTGGTGTAGATGTTACTCGTTTTGTGTCATCTTTTGACATTGACGATGACTCTGCTTCTTTGACATCTGGTGTTGGCTATGCAACTATGGCTGATGCATCTGCTCCAATCTTCATCGAAGCTGAAGACACAATTGACTGGGAACTTCAGGCAGCAACCACTGCTCCAACTGAAGGTAAAGTCCGTGTGTTCGCAGTTCTGATGAACATGGCAGACACAGGTGACATGGCTGCTAACGAAGTAGATCGTGACACACTTGCCTAAATAGTTGAGGGGGCAGGGCAACTTGCCCCTTCACTTTTCTTTTGAGGAAACATAGATGGCTACGACATTTTTACAATTAGTAAATCAAGTAAACAGACGTTTGAATGAAGTTGAATTAACTTCTGCAAACTTTGCAAGTGCGACAGGTTTTTATGCACACGCAAAGGACGCTGTTAATGCATCTATTAGATATATAAATCAATCTGAATTTGAGTGGCCTTTTAACCATAATGTAGAAGAATTAACACTAACGGCTAATCAGAGCCGTTATTCTTTTCCTGCTGATTGCAAGGTAATTAACTTTGATACTTTTAGAATTAAAGAAAATAGTTCACTAGGTAATTCTACAACTCGTATATTACCTATGACATATGAAGAATACTTAGATAAATTTGTAGCACAAGAATATAACAACACTAGTTTCCAAGGTGTTCCCACTCGTGTAATACACGCCCCTTCCCTTGAGTTTATTTTATCCCCAGAACCAAATGCTGCATATGAGTTAGTATATGAGTACTTTAACTTTACTGCTGACTTATCTGCAAACACTGATACAATAGTAATACCTGATAGGTTTGTTCATGTGATTGTAGATGGTGCTATGCACTATGCATACTTGTTCCGTGGTAATACACAAGATGCGTTGGTAATGAAAGAAAAGTTTGATGAAGGCATTAAATATATGCGTTCAATGTTGATTAACCGTACACGGTATGTGCGTTCTTATATGATTCCGCAAAACACAGGTGGTGGCCTTAGATACGGATATTCTTCAATAACATAGGGGTAATTTATGGCTGATGCATGGAAAACCTATGCCGTTGAGTTTCGTGGTGGTCTTATAAGTAATCTGTCACCTTTGCAGCAGGGTATTAACGCACCGGGTAGCGCAAGAATACTACGTAACTTTGAACCGTCTGTTGAGGGTGGCTATCGTAGAATTGAGGGCTACGACAAATATGACAGTGATATAATTCCGCCATATGGCGCACCAAAGGTACATGGTGGTAGTCAAAGTGGTACATCACTTACAATAGCAAATATACATCAAACACCTGTTGCGGGTGACCTGTTGACATTTACAGGTGGTGCAGTTGCAGGTGCGGCGCAGACAGGTACATCACTAGACGTAGACGGATTAGATGTAGCCCCATCTGCAAATGATACATTTACTATAGCAGGTGACACAACTGTATACACAGTAAGCGCAGCAACGGCTCTTGTAGGTACAGCATCTACTCTTACAATAACACCAGAGTTAGCAGTTACTCCTGTAGACAACGCTGTTCTTAGTTTCAGATATACTATAGCCACAGGCGGCGTGAGTTTTTCTGCAGGTGTAAACAGAGCAACATTAACATTTGACCAGACAATGGTGGTCAATCCGTCAGATCAAGATGACATTACGTTTGTATCTACCGTACTAGACTACCTTGCATTAGGCGTAGCAAGCTGGGAAAGCCAATCTATTGTTGCTAAAAATGATGACATATACAGCACTACAGGTACTGGCTATACTAAAATAAATGTGCCTAGTTATGGTACTGTATTAGTAAATGGTGGAAGCCAAACAGGTTCGTCATTAGCGGTAGATAGTTTAGACGCTACTCCACAGGCACAAGACCAGTTTACTATTGCTGGTGTAGACTTAATATATACAGTCACAGCAGCACCTAGCGTTACTTCTGGTGCAGCAACTATAAGCATAGACCCGGCACTTAACTCTAGCCCAGCAGATAATGCCGCCATTACATTTATATCTACCAGTAGAGAAGGTGCATCACGTACCCGGTTTGCTAAATACAACTACGATGGTACGCAGAAGATTGCTATAGTTGACGGTGCCAATGCACCAGCCACATATGATGATAGCATATTTACGGCACTGAACGATGCTCCAGCAGATGTAAAAGGTGCATCTTTTGTAAGCAACTTTAAAAATGCTTTGTTCTTTGGTAAAGGAACTAACCTTAATTTTACTGCACCATATACAGACAATGACTTTTCAGTAGCTAATGGCGCAGGTGCAATCAATGTAGGCTCACCCATTACTGGACTAGAAGTATTTCGTGACCAGTTAATTATTTTTACTGAAGTATCTATACAAAGATTAGTTGGTAACACTATCGCAGACTTTACATTGCAGCCAGTAACAAATGATATTGGCTGTATTGAAAGTGACACCATTCAAGAAGTCGGTGGTGACATTATGTTCTTAGCACCTGACGGTCTGCGACTGTTAAGTGCAACAGATAGACTAGGTGACTTTGGATTAGGTGTTGTATCTAAGATAATACAGGATAACTTAACAACATTTATTTCAGCGAATACAAATTTTTCAAGCTGTGTTATTAGAGAAAAGTCGCAGTATAGAATACTTGGATACAATAATAACATTACACAGGAAAATGCTCAAGGTATTATTGCTACGCAGTTTGCGGTGCAGGGCGGTGAAAATATGCAGTATGCAGAAACAAGAGGCATACGAGCATATGTAGCAGACAGTAACTACCACTTAAATACAGAAGTCGTAGTCTTTGCTAATAATGATGGCTACTTGTATCAAATGGAATCAGGCAGTGATTTTGATGGTACACCAATACAAATTACTTTTGCTACACCATTTATTCCTATTGAAGACCCACGTGTACGAAAAACTTTTTACAAGATATTTTTGTATACAGACCCACAAGGTAGTGTGGCATTTGATTTAAGTTTAAAGTTAGATTTTGACGAATCAGGTATAATACAACCAGCACCTATTAACATTCAAAACACACAGGGTACTGTTGGTTTCTTTGGACAAGGTACATTTGGTGTAACATCCTATGGAGCCAAGCTAGTTAAGCTATTTGAAAGCCAAGTTGTTGGTTCAGGATTTGCAGTTTCATTCTTGTTTGATTCTGCTACAGAGGCACCGCCGTTTTCCCTTGACGCATTAACGGTAGAATATGCCACTAACTCAAGAAGGTAAAAACTATGGGAACAGGATACACTAGAAACGATACAGCTAATAATATTGCTGACGGTAACGTAATTAACGCTGCTGACTTTGATGGCGAATATGATGCCATTGAAGCAGCCTTTAATGCTACCACAGGACATACACACGATGGTACTGCTGCAGAAGGTGGTCCAATTACTGTGGTTGGTCCTGTGCAAGATGTGGTTGTGTCGTCTACAGAAATGCGTCCTAAGACGACTAACACACTAGACCTTGGTACATCTTCTCTTGAGTATAAAGACCTTCACCTTGCTGGTACAGCTAATCTTGTAAATGCAACAACAACAGGCGATATAACACTTACAGGTGCTGCATATAATGTTGTATTTGATGCAAGTGATAATGCTCTTGAGTTTGGAGATAATGCTAAAGCTGTATTTGGAGATAGCGATGATTTGCAAGTTTACCACAACGGAACAACAAATTATGTATACGCATTAGCAGATATAAACATTAATGCTAATACAGGCGTAAATATTCAAGCTAAAAATGGTGAAGATAGCATAGTTGCAGTTGCAGATGGTGCAGTAGAACTTTACCACGATAACAGTAAAAAGTTTGAAACAACAGCAACGGGCGTTACAGTTACTGGCTCACTAGCTGTAGATAGTTTGCATCTTGACGACAGTGAAAAACTTACGTTTGGTAATAGTGTTTCTCCTGATTTAGAGATGTACCATGATGGCAGTAACAGTTTTATTTCGGACATCGGAACTGGTTCTTTAGTAATAAGCAGCAATGATTTAAAAATTCAAAATGCTGCCAACAATGAAATTTTAGCCCAGTTCACTCAAGATGGTACCGCAACACTATTATATGATAACAGTACTAAACTGGCTACGGATGCAGATGGTGTAGATATTACTGGTCAGCTTGATGTTAGCACAGATGTTAATATTACAAGTAACTTGGACGTTGGTGATGATGTTACTTTATCGTCAGATTCTGCTGTTATTAACTTAGGTGCAGGTAGCGAAGTAAATATTACACACGTAGCAGATACAGGCGTAACACTAAATGTAGAAAACTCTACAACCAATGCTGTAACTGATGTTCTTAAACTACAAGCACAAAGTAGTGGTACACCTGCTGTCGGCATCGGTACTGGCGTTGAGTTCTCCACTGAAACTGCTTCAGATAACTTAGAAATTGGTGGCGTTATTGAGTCATCAGCCAGCGGTTTAACACCTACATCTGAAGAGTTTGACATGATATTCAAAACCATGTCAACTGGTACTGCTGCTGCAGAACGCTTGAAGCTGAATGGTTCAGGTGCTACTGTTGGTAATGTCAATGTAGATGGCAACACTGTTAGCAGCACAGATACTAACGGCGATATTAACCTGTCACCAAATGGAACTGGTACAGTTGTAATTAATACAGACCTTGATGTTGATAATATTAATATTGACGGTAATGCTATTACAAGCACAGATGCTAACGGTAACATTGCACTTACACCTAATGGTACAGGTGAAGTTGATATTACCAAAGTAGACATCGACAGTGGTGCGATTGACGGTATTACTTTAGGTACAAACAGTGCTGTTACGGAAGCGCAGATTGATAATATTAATATTGATGGCAATGCTATCACGTCTACCGATACAAACGGCAACATTGCACTGACACCGAATGGTACAGGCGAAGTAGATATTAGTAAGGTTGATATTGATGCAGGTGCTATTGACGGTGTAACTATTGGTACAAACAGTGCCGTTACAGAGTTGCAAGTTGACAACCTGAATGTTAATGGCAATTCTATTGTAAGCACAAATACGAATGGTAATATTACTCTTACTCCTGCAGGAACAGGTAATGTTGATGTAGGTGTATTTACTTTTGACGCAGATCAAAGTATAGGTGCAGGTCAAGATAATTATGTGTTGACATATGATAACACTGGTGGTACAATACAGCTTGAAGCATTACCGGGAACAAGTATATCAAGTGATACATCACCTGCTCTTGGTGGTACACTTACTGCAGATGGCTTTAACATTGAGTTTGATGACAGTGGTGCAGCAACAGATGATCGCTTGCGGTTTGGTACAGGTAATGACCTAGAGATTTATCACGATGGTACTGACAGTATTATTGATAATGCTACAAGTGAAGGTAGCATCAAGATTCAAGATACTTCATCTACTGTATTAGAGATTGGTGCAGATGAAGTTACTGTAACAGGACGTGCATTAAGTACAGATGGTACTAATGCTGTGACAGCAGTAACAGAAACGGGATCGCCTTTAGTTGCTACACTTGATCTATCCTCAAATACCAACTTCTCACTCGCACCTAGTGCTAGTAATGATTTTGAATTGACTTTTAGTAATGTTGTGGCTGGGCAATCCGGGAATATTAAATTGGATAATTCAAATGGTGTAGCTATTACTGCCAATGCTGTAGTTGCGATGAATGCATCAGCACTAACTGCTATACAAACAGCAGGAGTGTATCACTTAGCCTATTATACAGTGGGTACATCAGGAACAAGCGATGTGCTATTATCTGTATCAGGTTCACTAACATCACAAGGTGTGTAATTAAAATATGAGTATTGTAAAAGGAAATCATGCTGGACTAGGCGGTGCGGGTGCGCCGGGTGGACCGTTAGGTGGTGGTGGCGCACCTTTAGGTAGTCACGCTGTTGCTCAGTCTCTGCGGTTTGATGGTTCTACGGCTTACCTTACTAAATCTGATTTTGGTACAGCAACAGACACATCTAAACGAACTTTTTCAACGTGGGTAAAAAGAGGAGACACTGAAGGGGTAGCCGCCTACAATCACATTATTGGTGCGGGTTCTAGTGCTATTGATGGTTTTGGTTTTCAGAGTGGAACGGGCAAACTACAGTGGATTCAAGGTGGAAGTGCTGTTAAGGACGGTGTTAGAGAATTAAGAGATACAAGTGCGTGGTATCATTTTTTTACGACTTGGAATGCCACTGACAATGAATTGTTTATTTACGTTAATGGTGAGCTAGATTATTCTGACACTGGAGGCCTATCGGCTTTGGCTAAACTTGGCAATACAGGTCATACTACTTATCTTGGCAAACGTAGTAACGCAGATACATATATACACGGCTACCTAGCCGAAACAGTGTTTCTTGATGGTACTATTGGCGATATAAACGATTTTGGTGAGTTAGTTAGCGGTATCTGGGTGCCAAAAACAATTAATACAAGCAGTATAACTTTTGGTAATAACGGTTTCTATTTGCCTTACTCACAAGATTTTACAGCAGGAAATAGTATAAACTTTGGAACAGGACGCACTGCCAAAGTTACCTATTCAGATTCTGCTTCTTTTGACATTGGAGCATCCGATGATTTTACTATTGAATATTTTTTTAAAACACAAGACGTAGGTGCTAATTATGGCAACTGGATAGGTGATTACGCAACAGGTGGCCCACATCATTTGATAAGTTATGACTTTAGGTCTTCAACTAGAGACGTGTATTTTTATTCTAATAACGGTCAAGCATTGAAATGGTCTGTTGCTGGTGACGTTACTCTGTCTAGTGGTGCTTGGCATCATGTAGTATTTCAAAGAGATGGCACAGTGTTACGAGCATATATAGATGGCACACGTTTAACGTCTGTTTCAAATACATCTTCTAGTTGGTCACTATCAGACGGTAAAGCAACAAACTTTAATAAGGCTTATAATTTAAGCAAAATTATTCTAGGCGACCCGAACGGACAGGGCATGAGTGGTTCATTAAGTAACATTAGATATGTAATTGGTGACACCGTTTATGCGGATGATGACAGTGACATTACTGTACCAACAGAAACTTTAACAGCAGTTACTAACACTAAGTTACTGACAGCGGTTAATAGCACACTTGGTGATGACATTAGCACGGAAAACAATGATGGTACTACAAGTGGTTCACCTACACTAAGTTATGATAGCCCATTTACAACTGAAAACTTTTTTGATGATGCGTCTGGTAATGGCAATGACTTTACTGCAAACAACCTATCCGCAACCGATGTCGTGCCGGATAGCCCGACTAGTAACTTTGCTACCATCAATTCGGTTCATCGGCACTTTAATATGACCTTTAAAGAAGGCAATTTGCGGCATGAAACAGCAACAAACAATCGTGGTGTTGTAGGTAACTTTTTGTTGCCTAAGTCTGGTAAGTGGTATTGGGAGCATTGGTCAAAGTCGTTTAATTATGCAACAGATGATGAAATGCACGCTGTTGGAATTAACACACCTAATGTTGACTTAGACGGAAGCAGAGGTGGTTGGGGTACAGGTATAACTCTTTCGTCAAGCACCGGTCAAAAGAATGTTGAAGGAACTAGAACAGCATATGATTCAATAACAGGCTGGGCTGAAAATGAAGGTTGTGCTGTTGTCTATGATGCCGATGCTGGAACTATTGCTTGGGCGGTAAATGGTGGGGCCTTAGGTAGCACTGTATCTGTACCAGACGAGGACTGGATACCATTTGTAGGTATGGGCGGTGGCTCTAGCACAGAAGTGGGCTTTTTTAACTTTGGGCAAGATGGCACATTTGCTGGTGAAACAACCTCTGGCAACTACACAGATGCTAATGGTATTGGTAATTTCAAGTGGGAACCGCCCACAGATGCATTAGCCCTCTGTTCAGCCAACCTACCAGAACCAGCCATCGGCCCGAACAGCGATGAACAGGCTGACGATTACTTTAATACGGTGCTGTATACTGGCAACGGTTCAACGCAGAGTATTACTGGCGTTGGTTTTCAGCCTGATTGGGTCTGGATTAAAGAACGAAACAACGCCAAAAACCACAGGCTATTTGATAGTGTTCGTGGTGCGACTAAGCTATTAGCTTCTAACACTACAGATGCTGAAGGCACCAACACTGATACTTTAACATCCTTTGATGCTGATGGGTTTAGTCTTGGCAGCAACAATGCCGTAAACGACACAAGTGATTCCTATGCATCGTGGAACTGGAAAGCTGGCGGCACACCAACTGCAACAAATAGCGCAGGCGTTGGTGCCGTTCCGACAAGTGGTTCTGTATTGATTGATGGGGTTGCGTCAACGGCAGCTTTGGCTGGTACGATAGCAGCAAATAAAATTAGTGCAAATACAGCCGCAGGGTTTAGTATTATTAATTATACTGGCAATGGTCTTTCCGGTCAGACGGTTGCTCATGCTCTATCAAGCACCCCTGAGTTTCTTATAATGAAGGACAGAGGTACTAATAGTAACAATGGTCAGTGGCAGGCTTGGCATAAGTATGCTGGCGATGGTGATGACTATGGGTACTTA
>Ga0208793_1000480_pt1 | contig 27177 bp, 49 predicted proteins | sample 17_taG_FD_184092 | JGI IMG/M metagenome (GOLD analysis project Ga0208793, IMG submission 184092) | Marine viral communities from the Subarctic Pacific Ocean - 17_ETSP_OMZ_AT15314 metaG (SPAdes) (version 2) | ecosystem: Environmental > Aquatic > Marine > Oceanic | place: Pacific Ocean | collected... | reverse complement strand
CCACAAGCTCAAAGGCTTCATCAAGAGTTTCATCAGTAAAATCTCCTGCGTCACATAACTCTAACAGCGCCCTGTATATTGCGTTTAAGGCTTGTTCCACGTTCCTTGTTTTATCCACATCAGTCATCTTCATGCTCCCTGTTCTTTACGTGTGATTGCACAACATAGAAAACGTGTATACAAACTTTCGGCCACATGCTTAAAGGCTTCATCAAGAGTTTTATCAGGAACCTCTCTTGTCGCATCATGTAACTCTATTAGCGCCCTGTAGATTCCATTTAAGGCTTGTTTCACATGGTTCCTTGTTTTACTCACATCAGTCATTCTACTCTCCTTTTCGGATATTAACGGATATATTTTCTCTCCACCAACTCATCCTACTCTCCCAACATACTTAGCTATGTGATTTACAAATGGCAACAGACTTAGTGCCATCAAAAGATTAACGCCAGTGTGTATCATGGCTATGCGTAACGTGTCACCCCTTGGCATACCGTCAGACACTAACAGTCCTGCCAGCCATATAGTCCCTGTAGTTCCTATGTTAGCTCCTAGTACAGCAGCCACAGCAGCAGGTAAGGGTAGCACACCCGATGCAACCAAGGCAATGATAGCCGTAGTGGATAAGCTACTACTCTGCCACGCCAATGTCATAACGATTGACCCAAAGAACATATAGATAGGGTTGCCCAAGAACCAAGTCAAGTGGTCTATGTTACCCATACTTTTCATGCCACCACTAAACATCTTGAGGCCAATGTAGAATACCACAAGTCCAATGGCTGTATATACATAGTTGTTCACGGTGCTGTGCCTTTCCATAAAGACAATTCAGCTTTTAACTTTTTGCTACGCTCTTGTATAGTATAGGCTTGTTGTTTCCAATACTCTACTTCTTTCTTCAACTCACCAATCTCTTTTAGTAGTTCCTCTCTAGCTTTCATCTGTTGTATCCTTCAACACTTGTATCGCTTGTTCATTTGTTAAATAAAACCACTCACCGTTTGTACCTTTATCCCAAGGCTTTGATGTTCTATTAGATGCAAGAGAGTGAGCATTACGCTCCGCTGTACTACGGTCTTTAAAGTATACAGAGTGTATCAACGTGTAGTCTCTCATGGGTGAGCTTGTTTGATAGCCACTAAGCCTATCGTCTGCATCTATAGCCTTGCCTATCTTTACCCAATCAGGCCACGCAGGATTACTAATTACATACACGTACCCTTCTTTAATAGTGTTGTAATTTTCTAAGCTACTAAATGCTAACTCACCAAATGATTCATACCTTCCCGGTTTGTGTAATGGGTGTGATCTCTTTATGTATTTACCATTAACAAACATGCGATCAGGATTGTTTCTTCTGTTGCTTGGAGTCTGTAGTTTTAAATGACAAGGTATGCAGCAGTAATGTTTATTCTCTTTCATAGTCGCATACCAGTTGTCATTGGTTAGTTCTACACTGCAATTATTGCATATCATTTGCCTTACCTTTCCATATTTTAAGTTGGGCTTCTAACTGCATGTAATCTTTCTCCAATTCAATACGTTTTTTCTCAGACTTTTCAGCTTGAGAATGCCAATAGTTTGCATCACGTTGTAGCATATCAATCTGATTACGTAACTGATAGTTTTCTTTTTGTATACGCTTCAGTCTACTCACACTTACCTCGTACTCTACTCTTAACTTGTCGTACAAATCACGCTGTATCATTACAAGAACTCCGCTAACGTTTTGAGCTTCTGAATATCCGATTCTACCCGATACTTGATGTCATCGTCAAGCCTTAATGCAATGGTGGCTACACCTGTCCACGCCTCTATCTCTTGTCTAAAACGCAAGGTCTTGTGTGCAGCGTCAGGGTCTAACGCTACGATAACCTGAGAATAGTTACCCAACTGTTCCATATGTGCAACACTCAAAGATGTACCAAGGATAGCCATACCAGTAAAGCCAAGCTTGGCTACAGTGATAGCACTGATAACATCCTCAACTACAACTACAGTCTTGCCTGTACCTCCAATGAAGTAGTTAGCCTTGCCAGTGTAGCGCAACCACTTAGGTTCTGCACCAGCTAAAGCCCTACCTACAGCATCAATTAGAACATTGTCTATAAAGATAGGAAACACTGCGCGTCTATCTTTAAGGTCATACATCAAGCCTTGATCCCATAAGTCCCACTTGTCTCTGAATGCATCAAGCCCACTGCCACTACGCACAACGTACTCAGGTAATTCCATAATCTCAACCTTTGGTTTGGGTTTATCTTGTTCTACTTCCTGCATCCTAGCTTGTATGTCAGCAGCAGTCATACCTACAGTGTGAACACCACTGATCTTACAGCCTAGCTTGTAGCAGTTATACAATACAGCACCGCCTGTCTTACTTGCAGTAAATGTATTCTTACTACCACAGTCAGGGCAGTAACCTCTGACAGTCTCTCCCTCTCCTAAGTCTAAGTCATCTATAAATTTATCCATGTCCATTATATCAAGTCCTCTTCTCTGTTAGACAATGCCTCGGTAGCACCTGCCAATGTATTGACCAAGTAAGGCTTAACGCTTTGAGGGTTAGCGTGACCACTCACTTGCATGATCCCTACCACATCAACACCACGCTCTACCATCTGCGTAATGGCAGTACGCCTCAAGTCCATAGCTGTCAACTCTTTAGGTAGGCCAGCCTGACTTTTAACTTGGTTAACTAGCACGTGTATCTCATCGTCATCGTAGGGTGTGTACGCCCCTGCTCTAGGCTCTACTCTAGGTGCTACGTAATCTTGAAACCCAAAGTCGTTCTGTTGTTGGCGTAACATGTCAATCAAGCCACCTTGTATAGGTAAGAATACATCCTCACCACGTTTGCTTTGCTCTAGTTCTAACGTGTTGTTAACAAGGTCAAGGCTAGTCCACTTAAGCATACGCATATCTCCTATACGCTGCGCCCAGTTGAATGCCATGTGCACAATCAAGCCAATGCTACGCCATCTCCATTGACTGTACGCAGTGTCAAGAAAACATTTAACTTGAGGTGTAGTCCATCTAACCTTACGAGGTTTAGTCTTTGACCTCTGTATTAGAGATACAGGATTACTGAACAATGCCTGATGACGTATAGATGTATTCAGTACAATACTCAGGGCAGTGGCTATGTAGTTTGCACTCCTCACACCTATGTCACGCTCCCAAGTATCATAGGCTACTGTAACGTTAGCAAAACGTAGGTCTTTTAATCTTATGTTTCCAAGGTTTTTACCTCTTTGTACTGCTGTATTACAGGCCGTCATCAGATGCCTTTCGTAGTCTCTTTGTGTCTTACCCGCTAGGCTGGCAAACTTAGGGGTATTCATATAAAAAGCACAGGCTTTCTGTACTGTATCAGAAGCCTTAAGTTCACCAATCTTACGAGCCATGTGGTCCTCCTTTATACTAAGCCTAATCCAAGACTTACAAAAACTATAGCAACAATAACACACACTGTCCAATACAAAAGTGTATTAAAATAGTGGAACATATAGTTCGCCTTTGGATATACAGGTATTGATATACTCTAGTTCTAACTCAGCCGAGTCACTCTGATCAAAGTCACCCTGCCACTGTGCCTCTTCGACAGCATCCATAAGACGCTGCCGTTCCTCTGATAAGGGAGTGAGGTGTTGCAGATTAGGCTCACCTCTACTCATTGATACATGCCCTACGCATAGTCCAACTGATGCTGATCTCTCCATCAGGATATGAAGCATAAGCTTTCTGTAAGGCATCAACAGTCTCAAGAACTACCTTGATCTTATCAGCCTCAGTCAGGTTATCACTGTAGTCAAAGTGCAAAGGCACTACAGCAATAGCCTCTTCCCAATGGTTGTACTTGTAGTAATGCTCAGAGCCATCAGCGTGTACTGTAGGAGAAGGTGTATGACCCCACTTGTTAGGCTTGGTAGGTGGATCAATCTCAGTACGACTGTAAAGAGACTCAGTCACAGTAATGACTGCATCATGAAACGAGTAGGTCTGTATCTTGTACAGCTTGTCGTGATCTATCTTGGTTCCCATTTGTATTCTCCTTGAGGTTAGTGACGGATGGTCCGTCAGTTGTATTAGCCAGCATAACTGCTCTGGCAAAGCCACGGGGTGTAGCTGATCGTATGTTCTTAGTCTTAGCAGACTTACCACCTAGCTTCAAGTGCTGTCTGCTGTGTCCTGTCTCAGGCTCAACAGCTACCTTGCTAGGCATCACAAAGCCATTGCCTGTCCACAAGCATGTCTTCTTAGGGTAGGCGTCACGGTCTGCAATGTAGTCAGGCCAACGTGGATGCCGTGCATTGTTCTTTGCAATGTAACCACCGTATTCGTAAGGGTGAAACGTATGGTCAGGCTTGCGCCAAAGAGTTGATAGCACAGATACAGGGTTCTCAATGAAGTAAGGACAACCAAGATCATTAAACAGACCCGCACAATCAATGGCGTGTTGTGCAGCCCTCTGTTGAAACAAGGGGTCAGCCTCTGCTTTTTTCTTGAACCACGCTGCACCTGATACAGCCAGATCAGTACAGACAGGGAAGGCCATACCAAATGCTACCTTGCGACCATTGAAACGAAAGAACAGATCACTGTGAGTGCTAAAGTCATGCAGGTCAGCATGACAATAATGAATAGAACCACCACCAGAATAATGTGTAACATTCTCAACCTTGTCATGCTGAATGTCAAAGGCATGGCAGGTATACCCTGCCTCTGCCCAAGGCTTGAGAGCCTCTCCTGTGTAGTCATACAGACTGATAACTATTTGTTGCATCACGCTGCCTCAATCATTGCAAAGGGTACGTTGTAGATACCACCAAGCATCCTCACCTGTGCTTTCTTTTGGTTTATCTTCTCAATGATACCTGCAGTACGCTTGGTCTTTTGTACTACCCAAACGTCCTGACCTACCTTGAGGTTAGTCCTACCCTTGAGGGTCTTTAAGTCATGCGCCAAGTCAATGATCTCATTGAGATCATCAGTGTCTAATGCAAGCATTGCTTGTTTGATGTCAGTCAATTCCATGATGTAGTCTCCTATGTATATGTGTGGGGTGTATCCCCCTGCCACCTGTATAGCAGCAGGGGTAGGCTATGTCAACAATCAGCCAGCGAAGTGACGCAAGCGGCGAGGGTTAGCCACATGACGGTTAGGCTTTGTTTCAACATAGATGCTACGCTTGAAGAAGTGGAACGCAGTCATGCAGCCCTTACGATCAAGGCTAATACCACGGCTCTTGAACTTGCGGCGGCGGGTCAGACCCTTGATGCCAAGGACATTGAAGCGACAGCCGTAAGTGCTGTCATTGAGGGGCTTAGTAGCGATAAGTGCAAACATATTATTTACCTTCCAGTTGGGTACGGATTTCAGTTAGTAGTGATGCGAGTTCTTTGTTGTTTCGCATAGTAGTATTTGGCAGTAGTTTCTCACACATGTCAAGTACTTTTAGTTCTAGTGTTGTTGCTTTCATTATGTCTTACCTCCATCGACTACAAAGAGTGTAGCCTTACGTTGTTTAGGTTGTGTCAGGGCATGGCGTAGTGTGTTGTAGTGGTCAACGTCATAGTCCCTGTAGTGTAGTGACGGACGATCCGTCAGTAGGTCAAAGGCTGCATTAGGGAATGCCTCAGATAATTTACTACACGCTATTGAGCCACTCTCAAAAGAGTTACACCGCATGATTTCATAGGTGTCTTGCTCGTCAACATATAGTTCACATAGGTAGTGTGCTTCACTCATAGTTGTACTCCGTTACAGTTACGTTAATAATAGTCACCCTCATAAGGGTCATAGTAGTCAGGCTCAGAAGGAACGTAAGGTTTACATGAATACCTATATCTCCAATCAGGGTACTTGTCAATCAAGTCACCAATCTCAGTGACGTCAGGGTTGTACTCTATTACTGCTATGGTTCCACACTCATCCCAAAATATAGCTTCCAGCATTAGCTCTCTCCATTGCTGTTATGTAGGGCTTACCACTTACTCCCAAGTCAAGGCAAGCTATGTCACTGTTATACATTGCTTCACCTTCACTGTCAACAAAGGTAGCCGCCTTGTAAGGGTTATAAGATACGTAGTCCTCTTTGTAGATACCAGCATCAAAGCCATCAACTAACTCACCACGTACAAATGCGTGAACATTCTTTTTCTTATCACGTAATACCCTCGCCCGGCCAGCAGGTTGCACAACATAGGATGCATCTTTGAGGATAGCTTTGCAAACATGTGCAATCACCTTGCCTTTGTGCCGCATAGAGAAAACTTTCTTGTGCAAGTTAAAGTATATCTCAACTCTCATCTTCTTCCTCCCCAAACATGGCAGTCCAATCGGACTCAGTACACCCTGTCATGATGAACTCTCGCTCACTAGGGGAAGCGTCAGGGAAAGCATTTTGTGCAAGCTCACCCCGTTCCCATGCTGCAATCTGTGCAGCCGTTACATCTATCTCCATAGTGTTCACTTCACCTGTAAGTGATGATCTTCTTTTGATCTGCATTGTATTACTCCTTGGTGTTAGTGACGGATGGTCCGTCAGTGATCTTGTACGAAACCGCTAGTATCTTTCTTGGCTTTGCCCTTGGCATACAGGGATACTACATGTCCACCCTGCGGGTCAAGGAAACGCAAGTCATCCTTGTCTCCGTCAATGACAGGCAAGCCACGCCATGTGTCAGGGATGATGTGTTGGCTACGGAAAACTACTGCTGCATTCATGCCATTGTCCAAAGCCTTTGTCAACATGGCAGAGTATTCAGGGCTGGCATCACTGAACGACCACGTTAGGTGGTAGTTGCGGATATGAGAAGTCTTACGGTTGGCAATCTTGGTGTAGTCATACCAGACTACATCAGGAAACATCTCAAAGATGTTAGCAAAGCCGTCAACCTTGATAAGCTCCCAACGTATATCTGTTGTACCGTTAAGACGTATACAGGGTTGGATACCACGCTTGACACAGTAGCGTTGAAACTTGGTGACATCTACTACAAGTTGAGCCATGAAGCTATCACGGTCACGATAGAACCACTCAGCCTTACGCTGACGGGCAGTCTGCACACTATTCATAGCACCACGCCCTGCAGTATTGAGGCAACCCTCAATGCAGCCAGCAAGTACAGCCATGCTACATGAGTTGAACAGGTTGCCATCAACCATGACTTGCCAAGGTGTCATGTACAGGATGCCTGTCATGTATTCTGAGCCATCGCCCTTGATGGTCTTAGCGTTATTGCCAACGCCTATAAGCTTGTATGTCATATCGTATCTCCTTGGTTGTAGTGACGGATGGTCCGTCAGTAAGGTTAATCCATAACAACAGTCCCATTAGATAAACAGGACTGCTATTAGAAGTCAACCCCCTAGCTATATTGCTCCTTATATTCAGGACTTGCATACGTTAATGTCAAGCCTAATGTTGCCTCACGAATGTATGAGTCACCCATATCATAGGAACCATAGGTCATGGGCGTCTTCACTGCTACGAACCAACGTGCATACTTGTTCTCCCTCTCTTTAGAGGGTATCTGATACGTCTTAAGTAAGAGCATCTCTGTCTCCCCAAAGGGGCCTTCACCCTTGAATACAGCATACGGGTTGTCTTGCTTGCGGCTCTTGCCGAGTAAGTTTTTAGCCATGATTACTTCTCCTCTTTGATATTATATTTGCTCATAAGCCATGCACAGAAGTACTCAGCTTCCCATAGACTCACATGCTTAGTGAGTTCCTCCATCACTTCTTTCTTGATACGTTGTGTACTATTCATACTGTGTCTCCTTGGTTGTAGTGACGGATGGTCCGTCAGTAGTTGATTGGATTATAGATTGCACTGTATCCCTACCTTTGTCAACATCAGGTTTGTATCTACGTAAACAAAACTTGTGATACTCTGTCTGCCATGCCTTGTCAGGACGCCTAGCATCCCTATCCCTAGAGTGTATCACGCTATGACCACCCGCCAGAACCATACACAAGGTATATAGTACCTACAAAGATGACTATGATAGCCAATAGCTCACACACTCTATCAAAAATATCTTTCTTGTCCATCATGTATAGTCCTTCTGAACGTCAAACCCAGCCGCTTCCGCATACCCTGCTAGGTATTCAGCTATCTCTACAGCAGACATACGGTCTTCCGTTACCTTAACCCCATGATACGTACCTTCAGGCCAAAAGTGAGGCTCTGGTTGGCGGCGATACCAGAAGTCTGCATTACCCCTATCAAAGGGGGAGCCGTGTGATTTATCTGTGATGACGGATGGTCCGTCAGTAACAATATCAGTCCACTTTGTGATAGTCATTTGCCTACTCCTTCCAAGTGTTTACCCAACGCAATGTACACCTTGGATATGTCAGGGTCCGAGAATACAAAGCTGTCATTACACAGCAGCGTATTGTACCCATGACGTACCTCTATCGTGAACGCACCACAGTGTAAGTCGATGTCTACACGTTGGGTTGATTTACTTTCTTTTTCTTGAAGCCCCAACGCTTCGTTAATCTGAGCCAGTTCCTCATCACTATAAAATAGATTAGTCATTTGTATTCTCCTTGCTTACGTTGTTGTTGTTGTTGGCTACCCTATCAATAAACAGGATAGCCAGATGTTTGTCAATAGCATTTAGGATTCGCTGGCTCTAAAGACAATTCCATGTCAAGCACATGCCAGCCATGAGGCATACATAGGTACACATCATCATCTAACAAGCTCACAGCTATGTCACCTACAGACATAGAGGGGTGATTACCCATAGATACCACGTTAACGCCCTCGCCAATGTGATTGTTACCCGCATTAAAGACTTGCTCTAAGGTGACGGACCCTCCGTCAGTAGCACTGATTAACATGGTCCTCTGGTAGAGGCCAAGGTTCAAGGCAGCAGTGACGCGCTCTTGAGCGTTATCCGGGCTAGGGAATAGCAAACCCATGTAAGCTTTAGCAAAAGAGCTTTCAGGGTGTCTATTCACAGCGTCCACTTGCGCTGTGCTCATGGGACGCTGGTAGATCATAAACATGATGTAATCTCCTTGGTTGGTTGGTGACGGACAATCCGTCAGTAGCGGCTCTAATCTTGAACCATAACAACAACCCCATAAAGAGCAGGGTTGCTGATATAAGTCAAGCTTTATCGGCGTAATCTTGTGCTTTCTTTAAAGTATTGGGCAAGCTTTCGGCGCTAACATAGCCTTGCACATCATCATGATAGTACGAATCTTCGTAAGCCCACTTATCATGTAGCCAAAAGCCTGTATTAACGAACTGGTCATCCTTGAATAGGGCAACCTCGACATGATGCATGTATGCACTACCCGCACCTACATCTTGTGACATAGAAAACGTGTAACCGTTACCTAATGTTAGTTTAATATTCCGCATTGCCTTACTCCTTGGTTGTAGTGACGGACCGTCCGTCAGTTAAAGTTAATCCATAACAACAACCCCATATAAAACAGGGTTGCTGATATAAGTCAACCTTTATAGTCGAAAAACTCCTCAACGTCATCCGTTATGTTAACGGGGTATATTTCATGCTCGGCCTTGTATATGTAAGGCTCCTTGCCTTCAGGGTATCCGTCAGACGCCCAATCGTGGCGGCAGTCAAGATAGTCCGATGTAGCCGCGAACTTGTTATCATATTCACGTGTATCCTCGAAATCTTGATGATACATTACAACGTGATACGTGGTTTTCGTTATGCGATTTTTAACTGTAGACATGTGTACTCTCCTTGGTACGGGTTGAATGTTTCACGTGAAACAATGTGTGAAACAAGAGGTTAATAACAAGCCCCGAAGGGCTTGCAGTTAACTCCTCGCTTTTAGGCTTTGCCTTTGTTCTGGCTACGCAATTCCTTAGCGAATGTGTCCTTGTCTAAGCCGTGGACGGCGATCATGTCGAGTACATATGCAGCCAGTTCCGCTTCCGTCATGGCCTCGGCAAACGGGTGATTTTCAGTGACGGATGGTCCGTCAGCAGCAGCAGCAGACTTGGCCTTGCCTTTTCCTTTGGAAACATTGCCAGCCGATGCCGCTTTGCCCTCGTTTTTGGCTTTCTTGTTTTCGTTCCGAAAGCGCTTCACAATCGCTGAGTTCTTAAGATCGACTTTCCAATCGTCCCGCTTTCTGAGGCGAAGGATTGCAGGGAAATTAGAGGCGATCACCATCATGTCATTACGATCACGGCGATCGACATTGCCCAAACCCGTTTTCATGATTTCGGTGTGAAAGATTTGATCGGATTTGTGAAGTGAACGGATGCCAAGAAATATCGAGCCAAGCTCATTGTATCCGTCAAGCATGGACTCAGCCTGAAGGCACAGTGTGTCAAATACGGCTTCACCGTGGGCTACAGCTTGGGCTTGGGTAAACTGTGTGCCGTTGAATGTGAAAGTGCCAGTGACCGTTGCAGTTGCTGTGTTGTTAGTCATGTCGAAAACTCCTTGTTTGTGGCGTTGTTGCCGTTTCGATGTCTTAACTTCTGCCCGATGGTCCGAAAAAGGTCAAGCTCTTTTCCCGTGCATTATGCGAAAGAAAAAGGAGGATGGTGACGGACGGTCCGTCAGAAGCCGATTTTAGTGAGAACGAATTAGCAACACCAGTGAGAACGAATTAGCAACACTGCCTCGCGTGACGTTATGTGATGACACATGATGTAGGCGTTATGCGCTAGGGGTAGGCATTATGTGACGTCATGTCATACGTTACATGCATAAATCTGCCTGTTCTATGCGTCGGGCGTATGATCACATGTAATACGCGCATATGTAAGCATGTAATGATACCTAATCAGTAGGAAAACCTATAGAAAACAACAGCTTAGGCTCATATATGCCCACATTATGCGTCCAAGCGCACATGATGACCCGCACAGACGGGTACGGGCGAGGGCCACCCCCCCGTTAGGCGTTACGTATGTATGTACACTGCAACACACGGGGTTTTTCAATAGCACACGCTTACGTTGTAGAGCACATTTATGCTTGACTCGGTAGTAAATCTCCTGTATCATACTTTTATGTACACTGAGATAGCTAATTGTTTCACGTGAAACATTAAGAAGACATAGAAGTTTCCTATACGAAACATATAGTGGAGACATTTATGGTACATATATCATTATTCCTACAGATCAGCCAAAAGAGAGGCTTGACATAGGGTAATATCTGTGTAAAACTACGTAGTAGTAGTAGCCTATGTATACATTTAAAGTATACAGTTATGTATAAACCAAAAAATAGTATACTACTCTTTAAATCAGCCTAAGAATAGTTCACATTAATGTATACATACACTAACAATCCTTTTTATTTTAACCTTAATTAAAAATAGTAGTTGACAATGTCTAAAAAAAGAGTAAAACTTACTGCAAGTGAGAATGTAATAGAAGAGTATTACAAAGCTCTTGTATCAAACAACCCTCGTTCTGTATTACAAGTACACATTCCTAAGTCAGACGTCTTTTATGTACGTAAAGCCATAGAAGAAGCGACAGGGGAAAGATATACTTTAGACCATGTAGAACGTTCTATGTATTTAGAGGGCCATTTATCTCGTAATGAGGTATTAGACCCGGATAGACCTAGAGGATACTGTAGTTACGATGCCTAGACAACACTTTGATGATTGGAAAGTAATGCCACGGCTAATGATGCTTGTGGTTACGCTGTTAACTTACCAAGTTACACATTGGTACATGGGTTTACCTGATCCTACCATACAGCAGAGTGGACTTGTATCAGTTGTAATGGGTGCATTAACTGGTTGTTTTGCAATATGGATGGGTAAAGAATAATGATAGGACAACTCATAGGTAGCCTTACAGGTTTAGCCACAAGTATCATTGATGGTAAGACCCAGATTAAACTCACAGAAGCTGAGATAAAAAAGAAACAGCTTACAGGTGAGTTAGATTGGGACTTGGAAGCTATGAGGGCTACTGAGAACTCATGGAAGGATGAATGGATTACTTTGTTGTTTAGCATTCCGCTTATCTTAGCTTTCTGTGGTGATTGGGGTAACGACATAGTAGCACGTGGGTTTGCAGCGTTGGAGGTTATGCCTCAGTGGTATCAGATTGCGTTAGGTGGTATTGTAAGTGCATCCATAGGAATGCGTTCAGTGAGTAAGTTCTTTGGAAAGAAATAACAATGTCCTAAAAATGCCACAGTTAAGCGACATAGACAGGCAGTTTATTACATTAGAAAAACAACAGCAAGAAATACGAGAGCAAGCAAAGCTCATAGAGGAGAAACGAAATGGGGTTTAAGTTATCATCACGTAGTATTAGTAGGCTTGAGGGTGTTGATTCAGGACTAATAACTGTAGTTAATGCAGCTATAGACATGACTAAAGTTGACTTTGGTGTAACTTGTGGTATGCGTACAGTAGCCGAGCAGGAAGCTTTGGTTGCAAAGGGTGCATCACAAACTATGAAAAGCAAACACTTAGAGGGTCGTGCAGTAGACCTTGTAGCTTACGTTGGTCCTAACGTTACGTGGGCTTTGAATATGTATGACGATATAGCTGACGCTATGGCTGACGCTGCACGTATTCACGGTGTAGCTATTAAGTGGGGAGCAGCTTGGAGTGTAGGCAACATTGCTGAGTGGGACGGTTCTATGGAGGATGCAATGAATGCATACGTAGACCTTCGCCGTTCACAAGGTCGTAGGCCCTTTATTGATGCTCCCCATTTTGAACTTATGTAAGCAGTATGTACACGTTTGTTCTTATGGTGTATCTAGGTACAACTAGAGAACTAATAGAGGATACGATGGTGTTTAACAATATAGAGCATTGTAACTACTACGCTAGAGAGATAACTAAGAGATACAGCACACACGGTATAGCTCCTGAAGATAGGGTTGTAGCTTATTGTTTACCTAAAGTCAGGGAGCTAAAATGAGTATTACATATAGAGGTGAAAAGTTTGCAGGTTATAACAAGCCGAAGCGTACCCCTGATCACCCGAAAAAAAGTCATGCCGTACTTGCAAAAGAAGGTAAGACCATCAAGCTCATCAGGTTCGGTGAACAGGGAGCGAAGACCGCCGGGAAACCAAAGTCAGGTGAAACGGACAAGATGAAAAAGAAACGTGCATCCTTTAAAGCAAGACACGGTAAGAACATTAAAAAAGGTAAACTAAGTGCAGCATATTGGGCTGATAAAGTAAAATGGTAGCACGTATGTGTACTGCCTCTATTTGGAGATAAATTAATGATGAATAAAAAGAAAGCTGGTGCCTATATGGGTGGTGGCATGGCTAAAAAGAAAAAACCTATGGCGGCAACAGGTTACAAAGAGGGTGGTGACACTAAGAAAAAAGAAACTTTTGGTCAGGCGTTTAAACGTAGCCGTAAAAAGTTTATAAATAGTGGCAGTGCTGCAGACTACACCTTTAAACACAATGGAAAGTCTTACAACATTCTTCAAAAGGGTGAGACTAAAGCTGGTGTAATGAAAAAGTTCTCTGCACCTAAGACATCTGTACGTCCTAAGACACGGCCTAGTGCAGGTATCTCTGCTAATACTAAGAAGAAGATTGAAGAGACAGTTAGAAAAGTAGCTACTCCTTCTGCAACTACTTCTAAAGACAAAGGTAGTTCATATGAAGAAAGGCAAAAGCAATTACGTAAGGATAAAGCAGCCGCTGCAAAGCGCAGAGGTATAGGCGCAGGTTCTTTTGCAGGTAAGGGTGCAGGTAAAGATAAACCTAAAGCCAAACCTACACGTAAAGCTGATGGTGTTCCCGCTAGGTTGCGTGAAAAAACAACTGATGGACTTCCTAAAGGTATTGGAGGGATGCTTAATCGTAAAGATGAGCCGGGCGCACCTTTCTTAGGATCAAAGGGTGGTAAATCTGCTAAAGCAAAAGCTGCTAACAGTGCAAAAGTTGCTGCAGGACAAGCTAAGTATAGAGATAGAGGAACACCTGTACAGCTTACTCTTTCACGAAGAAACTTGCGTAAGTTTAAAAAAGACCCGTCTTCTTTGACTAAGATAGAAAAAGATCGTTTATTTAAAACTTTAAAGCGTCAAGGTGTTGCTATTCCTAAAGGTCTTTCTGGAAACAATCGGTAGGACTTAATAAATAAATTGCATAACGGGGTTGCAATCTTGTATGTAGTCCTGTAACATAAAGCATGGTATAACTATCTCTGGTAATACATAGAGGAGTTATACCATGTTTAAGAAATTTATCAAAGTACTACAAGAGAGCCAACAGCGCAGAGTACAATACTGGCAGTTACACAATATGTCAGATGCCTCTCTTAAAGACATTGGAGTCACACGTGGTGAAATCAAGCAGAAGTTCTACGGCAAAGACTGTATCTAAAGCGAAACCTAAGAGAGGCTACGCTAAGGGTGGGTCAACAGTAAATGCGGCAGGTAATTATACTAAGCCTAGTATGCGTAAGTCTCTTGTCGCATCCGTTAAGGCTGGCGGCAAAGGAGGAAAGCCCGGCCAGTGGTCGGCTCGTAAAGCTCAAATGGTTGCCAAGCAATACAAAGCAAAAGGTGGAGGGTACACGTAATGAAAGTAGACGCACCTAAAGGTTATCATTGGATGAAACAAAAAGATGGCAGCTTAAAACTAATGAAGCATGACGGTAAGTTTGTTCCTCACAAGGGGGCAAGCCTTACTGCTAACTTTGCTGTACAGAAAAAACACAATGCCAAACAAAAGTAAAACAACTAAAGCAAAGAAAAAGCCAACCGCCAAGATGAACTCTGGCGGTTTAGCTTCAAGTCAAAAGAGCCTTAAGTCGTGGACTAAGCAGGATTGGAGAACTAAAAGTGGTAAACCTTCTACGCAAGGTCCAAAGGCTACAGGAGAACGTTACTTGCCAGCTAGTGCTATTAAGGCTATGGGTGCTGGTACGTATGCTGCGTCTTCAGCAAAAAAGAGAGCAGATACAGCAAAAGGTAAACAGTTCTCTAAGCAGCCTAAGAAAGCGGCTAAAGCGTCTAGGGCGCACAGGAGAATAACGTGAGCAAAAAGTTAAATGAAAAGCAACAACTCTTTATGCAGGTCTTGTTTGATGAGGCCCAAGGAGATGTTGTACAAGCTAAGAAGTTAGCAGGTTACTCAGATGGTACTGCTACACGTATAATAGTTGAAGCTTTAAAGGATGAAATCTTTGAGGCTACTAAAACTTATATGTCTAGGCTTGGCCCTAAAGCTGCTGTAGCTTACGGTAGTGCACTTATGGACCCTACACAGTTAGGCATTAAAGAGAAAATGGTAGCAGCAGGGCAGATACTAGATCGTGCTGGTGTTGTTAAAACTGAAAAGGTTGCTGTTGAGTCTAGTGGTGGATTGTTTATCTTACCACCTAAAGAGGGCAGTGATGCCTGACTTCTTTGCTGAAAACGACTTAGGCTTTTGGATGTTACCTAAGCCTGACAAGATGAAGAAGTGGGAAAGAATACCAAGGTTAGTCAAACCTGTGCCTTGGGGTTACGAGATAGACCCTGATAACAAAGAATGGTTAAATCCTATCGTTAGAGAACTAGAACTATTAGAGCTTGCAAAGAAACATTTAAAGCAGTATAGTTATAGAGAAGTTTCTGCTTGGTTAACTACACAGTCAGGTAGAAGTATATCTCACATGGGTTTAAAGAAAAGAGTAGACATTGAGCGAAAACGTAAAACAGTTGCTAGAATTAAACGTGAGCTTGCCAAAAGGCTCCAAAAAGCCATCTCGCATTACGAAACGCTTGAAAAAGAAAGGGTCGGCTACTACACCCAAGCCAACTAAAAAAGTTTCACGTGAAACAAAACAGAAGGTTCCTGCTACTCCTATAGCTCAACCCTTTGATGTAGAGGAAGCGCAGAACATTGTCTTCAAACCTAACGCAGGGCCACAGACAGACTACTTAGCTTCTAGTGAACGTGAGGTTTTATATGGCGGGGCAGCGGGTGGAGGTAAGAGTTACGCTACACTAGCAGACCCTTTACGCAGTCTTAACCATAAAGACTTCAGTGGGTTACTTGTACGGCATACTACAGAAGAACTTAGGGAGCTTATACAGAAAAGTCAAGAGTTGTACCCTAAAGCAATTCCCGGTATTAAGTGGTCAGAGCGTAAGTCACAATGGGTTACACCTAGAGGTGGGCGCATTTGGATGAGTTACCTAGACAAAGACCAAGACGTTATGCGCTACCAAGGACAGGCGTTTAACTACATTGCATTTGATGAGTTAACACAATGGGCTACACCGTTTGCGTGGAACTATATGCGCTCACGCTTACGTAGCTCCGCACCTGAGTTAGGCTTGTATATGAGAGCTACAACTAACCCCGGTTCTATTGGGCATCAATGGGTAAAGAAGATGTTTATTGATCCTTCTAAACCTAACAAGCCTTTCTGGGCTACTGATATTGAAACAGGGGAACGCTTAGAGTACCCTAAAGGCCACACTAAAGCAGGACAACCTTTGTTTAAACGTAGGTTTATACCTGCCAGTTTGTTTGATAATCCTTATCTAGCTGACAGTGGTGACTACGAAACTATGCTTTTATCTATGCCAGAGCATCAACGCAAACAACTATTAGAAGGAAACTGGGATGTCAATGAGGGTGCAGCGTTCCCTGAGTTCAACAGAAAAATACATGTTGTTGACCCTTATGACATACCTAATAGCTGGACGAAGTTCAGAGCTTGCGATTACGGCTACGGCAGTTGGACAGGTGTTGTGTGGTTTGCTGTGTCTCCCTCAGAGCAACTGGTAATATACAGAGAGATGTATGTCACCAGAGTTACAGCTACAGACTTAGCTGATATGATCTTAGAGGCAGAGGCAGACGATGGCACCATAAGATACGGCGTGTTGGACTCGTCCCTCTGGCATAAAAGAGGTGACACTGGGCCTAGCCTAGCTGAACAAATGATTATGAGGGGCTGTCGCTGGAGGCCGTCTGATCGTTCAAAAGGGTCTAGGGTTTCAGGTAAAAATGAGATACACCGCCGTTTGCAGGTAGATGAGTTTACTGAGGAACCCCAACTCGTATTCTTTTCTACCTGCACCAACTCTATAGCGCAACTACCTAGTCTACCGTTAGACAAACGCAATCCAGAAGATGTTGATACAAATGCAGAAGACCACTTGTATGATGCTATACGTTACGGTATAATGACTAGACCACGAAGCTCCCTATGGGATTTTAATCCTGCAACACAGAGAAGCGGCTTTCAAGCTGCTGATCCTACATTTGGATATTAAGTATGGACCCTGAAGATTTTACAAACGACTTTGAACAGAACTTAGAATCTGCAGAATCGGCACACATTAAAGATGTTACTACTCAAGCTATGTCTGATCCTAAAGCAGGACACATTATTGAGTTAGTTATGAGTAAGTTTAAGAAAGCTGAAGATGCAAGGTATATTGATGAACAGCGATGGATGGGTGCCTATCGTAACTATAGGGGTATATACAATACTGAAGTACAATTTACTGAGGCTGAAAAGTCAAGAGTATTTGTAAAGGTTACTAAGACTAAAACACTAGCTGCTTATGGTCAAGTAGTTGATGTATTGTTTGGTAACAAAAAGTTTCCTCTTGCTATTGATCCTACTACACTACCAGAGGGTATTCAAGACTCAGTGCACTTTGATACCAACCCTCAAGCAGAACAAGGTGCAAGTGAGTTAAAAGAAGCCTTTGATCCTGTACCTTTGTTTAATAGTGATACTGTACTTGAGCCGGGAGATACTGTTGTATCTTTGCGTGAGCGTGTTGGTGGTATGTTTAAAAAGTTACAACCTGTTGAAGATAAACTAATAGATGGTCCCGGCACTGGTCCTACTGCAGTAACGTTTAGCCCTGCTATGATTGCAGCAAAGAAGATGCAAAAGAAAATACACGATCAACTAGAAGAGTCAGGTGCTAACAAACAGTTACGCTTAAGTTCTTTTGAGTTGGCATTGTTTGGCACAGGTATCATGAAGGGTCCATTTGCTGTCAACAAAGAGTATCCTAATTGGAATGAGGAAGGTGAGTATCAGCCTACAATCAAGACTGTGCCTTCTACTAGCCATGTATCTATATGGAACTTCTACCCTGACCCTGATGCAGCTAACATGGATGAGGCTGAGTACATTGTTGAACGTCACAAGTTGTCACGCTCACAAGTACGTGCACTTAAAGGTCGGCCTTTCTTTCGTGATAACGCCATTGAAAAGTCTCTTAACATGGGTGAGTCCTATGAAAAGAAGTGGTGGGAACAAGCTATGGAAGATGACTCTCAAGAGTCAAAAGCAGAGCGTTATGAGTTGTTTGAGTTTTGGGGATACGTAGATACAGACATCCTTAAAGAACACGATATTGACATTCCTAAAGAACTAAAAGATTTAGAGCAGTTGAGTGTTAACATTTGGGTGTGTAACAATCACGTTATCCGTTTAGTTATGAACCCATTTAAACCTGCACTTATTCCTTACTACGCTGTACCCTATGAGCTTAACCCTTATAGCTTCTTTGGTGTAGGTATAGCTGAGAATATGGATGATACACAGACTCTTATGAATGGGTTTATGCGTATGGCTGTAGACAATGCGGTTATGTCGGGTAACCTTTTGATAGAGATTGATGAAACCAACTTAGTTCCCGGCCAAGATTTATCTCTGTATCCCGGAAAAGTCTTTAGAAGACAAGGGGGTGCGCCCGGACAAGCTATTTTTGGTACTAAGTTTCCGAATGTTGCTGGCGAGAATATGCAACTATTCGATAAGGCTCGTACATTAGCAGACGAGAGTACAGGCTTTCCTAGCTTTGCTCATGGTCAGACAGGAGTACAAGGTGTCGGACGTACAGCTTCTGGCATTAGTATGCTCATGTCTGCTGCTAATGGTTCTATACGGAATGTAATTAAGAACGTAGATGATTACATGCTTGCCCCTTTAGGTAAGGCATTCTTTAACTTTAACATGCAGTTCGACTTTGATCCTTCTATTAAAGGTGACTTGGAAGTACGCGCACAGGGTACTGAAAGCTTGATGGCTAACGAAGTACGTAGCCAACGTTTGATGCAGTTCTTGCAAGTAGCACAGAACCCAACACTAGCACCGTTTGCTAAGATGGATTACATCATTCGTGAGATTGCTGTGAGCATGGACCTTGACCCTGATAAGGTAACTAATAGTCTACAAGACGCTGCAATACAAGCGGAGATACTCAAGAAGTTCGCACAGCCTCTACCAGAAGCACCACAAGGTGCAGTTCCTCAGTCGGGTGGTCAAGCCCCTGCACCACAAGGACAAGCTCCTACAGGCCCACAAGACGCCTCTGGCGGTGGAGGGGGTAACATAGGTACAGGCTCCGCACCTGCTCCGGGTGAGCAAGGCTTTACAGGGACACAACAACAATGAGTGCGCTAACAAGGTTTATCTCCAAAGAACTCAAGGAAGCTTTCGGGGCTACGGATAACCCTAAGTTTAATCCTATGTTTAAAGAGACAGGTGGTATGCTTGATGATGTATCGGACCCTGATACAGATACTGTTGCTGAGTTCTACAGTCCTATGGAGTCTGCTATTGAGAATGCTCCTATAAGTAAAGCCGGTACTAGAGGAAGAAACATTGAGGCGTTTGTACGTAAACGTGCACCTAAAGTAACCAAGGGTGAGTTAGACTATAGAGAGTTTAGTTTAGACCCTGAGAGAAGGTACACTAGAGGTAGCAACAGTAATGTCCTTGATTATGCAGATGAGTACTCTATTGATACCGAGGCTGTAGATATTGGGTCTTTAAACATTAAGGCTTTAAAAAAGAATCCTTTGTATCGTAACACTCAAAGACAAAGTAATTTAACAGACCCAGAGGTAGGCTATCAAGAACTAGGCATTGATGTTGCAGGTGAAGATTTAGGTTTAATGACACATCATGGTGGTTCTAACTTAGCACACACTCGTTATAGTTTAAGGCAAAACTTGCTTGATCCTAAAGCAGATAAAAAGGCTCCTTATTATGAGAGAACTCCTGAAGAGGGACCAGATTACATTTTAATAGAAGAACTGCAGTCTGACGTAATACAAAATATGTCAGATAATCCTAGTAAAGTTATTGGTGAGGCTACAGCAGAGTACCGAAAAGAGTTTAAGTCTGCTATGGAAGACATAGCTTTTAAACCTGAGTTTGATATGCCGGGAACTCTATTTGAAGACTTTGAAGACTTTGTGTTTAACAAGTACTTACCTATAAGAACTAATAAAAAACTTAGTGACTCTGAAGCAGATAAAGCTATTCAAAAGATATTTGAGGACGCAGACTTACTGCCTTTTGCGTCAAAACCTAGAGCTAACTTGATAGCTATAAAACAATACTTTGAGGCAATGGCACAAAAGAAGCTTAACGTATATGATTTCTCAGGCAAAGATAATATATTAGGTCTTGTTATGGATGAGGCAAATGATGTTATAGGTAAGGCTCTGATGACTACAAGTAAAAAAGAAACACCTATTCCTAAATTGACTGACTCTGTACGAGTACTATTGCAGTCTATTATTGCTGACGCTAAGTCTAAGGGTATTGATGAGATCGTATTACCACCTATTGAGAAACTTGCAGCAAAACGATTTAGTGCAACTTCAAAAGAATACAAAGCGTCTATAGCCAAGGGTTCAGGGTTTCACAATACTTATGTAGTTGCCTTTGAAAAAGCTCTTAAACAATTAAAGGGTGAATTGGGTAGTCAAGTAAAGATAGGTAAGAAAGATTTAGTTTATAGATCAGATATTTCTGTTAATGATAGGCGAATGGCAGAAAGATTTCCTAGAGGGGATATTGCTAAACGAGTTGCGGAAGCTGATGCCGCAGGTAATGTAAAAGTACAAGGTACATCTATCAACATTAAAGACTTGAAGCTAGACCCAAAGAAAGCTAAACTACGTCTAAACAAAGGTGGATTAGTACAGAGGCCCAGCGCATGAGTAAGTTAAAGAAGTTAGTTAATGACAAGCCTTTATGGGATTCTTTCTGTATTATGCTTGACAACAAAATTAATATGGTGCATACTAACATGGAACAAGCTGAAGATCAAAAAGCTTTATTTAGGTTCCAAGGTCAGGCCAGTGCCTTACGCAAATTAAAAACATTGAGAGAAGAGGTTAACGCAGATGGCTGAAGATCAAACACGTATGGCGTTCATGAGCGATGCAGATGAAAAGGTTGACCCTGTATCGGGTAACGATGTACCTCCGGGTTCTTTGCCTGAAGAGGTACGGGATGACATTGATGCTAAACTAAGTGAAGGCGAGTATGTTGTACCTGCTGATGTTGTACGTTTCTTTGGTGTTAAGCTTTTTGAAGACCTACGCATGGAAGCCAAGAGGGGTCTTGCTGCTATGGATGAAGATGGGCGCATTGGTGGTGAGCCTGTACCTGAAGAAGTTTACAATGACGATGAGGTTGTTACAGATGAAGACCTTGAGAAACTAAAAGGTATGCTAACTACGGGCATGGCTGATGGTGGCTTGATAGATAAAATCGTTAATGCAGCCAAAACAGACCCTACAGTTAACAAGGTGTTGAATGCTCAAGGAGTTACTGTAGGCATGGCTGAAGGGGGTGTAGTTAAACGCTACGCTAACGGAGGTTACGAAGAAGGTAAAGTAGCGGAAGCACTAAAAGGTGTTATGGGTTTAGTAAAAACTAATCCTAAGTTACAAGAAATGTTAGCTACTAAGGGTCTTAAGATTAATACTACAGGTGCTGACAAGACTGCTGAAGCTATGGAAAAAGCTAATAAGCCTAACGTAACAACAGAGCCTATCATGGATGAGAAACAAGTTACTGTAGGCATGGCTGAAGGCGGTATGGTTGCAGGTGATCCTTTTGACTTTGAAGAGAAAGCACGTGCATCTGCAGCAGAAGGGGATAATGTTACACCTGCACAGATGAAACAGGTCTTAGCTGACTTTGATGCTTTGCCTCAATTCAAAGGTGTATACAATGAGGATATTAAATATTTAGCGGATGCGGGTTCACTTGTGACTGCACCAAACTCTACCTTTAACTTTCAAGATTGGATGACTGTAGGTTTTACTCCTGCAACGGACATGTTTAGTTTTCTGGCAAATAACACAGAAGGCTTAAAGATGATTAAGTACGTCAATGCAGACGGGCGTATTTTAGAACTTGCAGAAGGCGTTGCACCACCAGCAGGTTTTGAGTTGTATACACCTCCTGCTGCGACTGCGCCTACAGCACAGGCTACTAATCAGCCTGTAGAAAAAAAAGAACGACAAACTGGTGATGACTCTAGGGTTGGCCCCGAACCTAAAGGAGACACGGAGCCTACCCCTCCACCAAACTTTAGTGTGATGACTACTGATGAACTAAAAGCTGCTATGGATAGTGCTGCCACGGTAAACAAGTTTTCTAATTTAGGAATGTTGCTTGGGCCTATAGGCGCACTAGGGGGTATTGCAATTCAAGCCACTATGAGGTCAAGAGGTATTCAAATTGGTAAGGCTGCTGAAGAGAAACTAAAAAAGACGGACAAGAATAGTGCTGAATATGCAAAACTTGTAGAATTAGTAAAACGAGGTGGCATTGCAAGTTCAGGACCAACAGGTTGGATTGCAGGTAAGCTGGCTAAAAAGGCACAAGAGAATGCTACTGCTGCTGCAAAAGAGGGGGGCGTAGACGGTACTCCTACAATTACTGCAAAGGTAAGTAGTGCAGACATTACTAAAACGTCTTCAAGCAGCAGTCTTAATAAAGCTGCACGATTAAAAGCATCTAAGGAAAGACTAGACGCTCGTATTGAGCAGGAAAGAAAAGACGCTGCAGAAGCTGCAGAAAAAGCAAGACAACAAGCAGCAGCCTTTGCCGCCGCTTCTCGTCCAGTAAAGGGTGGAAGTGGCAATGGCGGCAATGGCGGTGGCGGCAATGGCGGTGGCGGTACAGGCGGTGGCGGTACAGGCGGTGTAGGTGCTGGCACTACAGGTGCTGGTACAGATGGTAGTTCTAGTAGTGGTCCCGGTAAAAAATCGGGTGGCGGTATAAAAAGTGGACCTACAAAAGGTAACCTATCTTCAGAGAGAAGTAAAAATGAAGCGGCAGGTGGTTATAGTGGGGGCGGTAAGTATGGGGGTTTTAACAAAGGTGGCTTAATAAATAAACCAAAGACTAAGAGTTACGCTAACGGGGGATACGTAACTGCAAACGAACCAGCGAAGAAGAAGAAACGAAAAGGCTTAGGTACTAGGCCGTAACACAAGGAACTAAAAATGCCAGCAGAAATGACAACAATAGAAAAGCCTAAAGTAGCGGGTTTTGTAGATTCAAAACATATTAACGCTAACTCACGGCGTATTGCAGAAGCAGAGGCTGAACTAGAAAAACTTGATTCCAAGCAAGAAGAGGTAGAAGAACAAGCAGAGCCTGTGGAAGCAAAAGAAGAAAAGGCTCCTGATACAGGTGAAGAACGCACTTATAAGAAACGCTATGATGATCTACGTAAGATGCAACAACGTCAAGCTGAAGAACTAAAGACTATTAAGTTACAGCTAGAGAACGCTAAAGAGCAAGGTGTTGTGCGTCCTCCTAAGTCGGATGAAGACATTCAAGCGTGGGCTGATAAGTACCCTGATGTAGCTGCTATTGTTGAGACTATCGCTGAGAAGAAAGCTCAAGAGAAGTTTAGCTACGCAGAGGATCGTCTTCAACAGATTGATGAGATGACTGCTGAAGCAGATCGTAACAAATCTCTTGATAGTATTCGTACTGCACACAGTGACTTTGATGATCTTAAAGAGAGTGATGAGTTTCATGATTGGGCAGGGGAACAGCCTAAGTGGGTACAAGACGCTTTGTATGAAAACCAAGATGATCCACGTTCTGTTATTCGTGTTATTGATCTTTACAAGTCAGACAAAGGTATGGACACTAAGTCTCGTAAGAAAGCCACCAAAGATGCAGCTAAGGCAGTAGTCAACAAACGTGCTACTAAACCTGACACTGTAGATACAGAAGGGACTTTTAGTGAGTCTCAAGTTAAGAAGATGAATGATAAAGAGTTTGAAAGTAATATGGATGCAATCATTGAGTCCCAACGTACTGGCAAATTTGTTTATGATCTCTCTGGTGGTGCAAGATAAATAATTAAAATAAATACTTGACACTCATGGTTTAATAGGTATAACTATGGGTGTCATTATAAATACTATATAAAAGCCCTACATACATAAGTAGCTACCTTTTACTTTAGTATACTCTAAGCAACAACATATTAGTTAAGACCTACCTGAATTTACAGGCCCGTTATCATAACGCTACCCTTCAAAATGCAGCCTCTTCAACTTGTGTTAAGCTTACTTAAACCTAAGCCAAACATTCAATGGAGGATTCATTATGGCTTTTACAACAGCATCAGGTTATGGGAATTTACCAAACGGTAATTTTAGCCCTGTAATCTATTCAAAAAAAGTACAGCTTGCATTCCGCAAGAGTACTGTATGTGGTGATATCACTAATTCAGACTACTTTGGCGAAATTGCTGCCCAAGGTGATACCGTTAAAATCATCAAAGAACCAGAAATTTCTGTCTCAGAGTATGCACGTGGCACGAATGTCACAGCACAAGATTTGCAAGACGAAGATTTTTCATTGGTCATTGACAAAGCTAACTACTTTGCTTTCAAAATGGATGACATTGAAGAAGCTCACAGCCACGTCAACTTCATGGACCTTGCAACTAACCGTGCTGCATATCGTCTTGCTGACCAACATGACCAAGAAGTTCTTGGCTACATGGCTGGTTACAAACAGTCTTCTTTGCACAGCAAAGCTGATGCACTGAATACTACCGTAAACGGTACTAAAGCAGTATCAACTGCTGGTTCTAACGAACTGCTTTCTTCTATGCAACTGAAGAAAGGTGACTTCGGTAACATCACAACAGGCTCCGCAGGGGATCACTCTATTCCTCTGGTGGCACGTTTGCCCGGTGCTACCGCACTTCCAACAGCTTCTGCTTCACCAGCAATGGTTGTAGCACGTATGAAGCGTTTGCTTGATCAACAGCAAGTTGACACTCAAGGACGTTGGTTGGTAGTTGATCCAGTATTTATGGAAATTCTTGCTGATGAAGATTCACGCTTCATGAATGCAGACTTCGGTGAATCGGGTGGACTGCGTAATGGTCTTGTTCTCAATAACTTCCACGGCTTCCGTGTATATTCTTCGTCTAACCTGCCAGCGGTAGGTACTGGGCCGGGAACATCTGGTGCTTCTAACCAAAACTCTAACTTTGGTGTTATTGTTGCTGGACATGATTCTGCTGTAGCAACTGCGGAGCAGATCAATAAAACAGAAACATATCGTGACCCTGACAGCTTCGCTGACATTGTTCGTGGTATGCATCTATACGGTCGTAAGATTCTTCGTCCTGAAGGCATCGTTACTGCCAAGTATAACGCAGCTTAAGGGAGTAATAAATTATGGCTACTTATGACATGACTTCCAGTGATACTGCTGGCGTTGGGGCAAACGTTCTTGCTGTTCCAACCAATGTTGGTAACACTGTACGGACCATTGAAGCAATCCTAGATATTGATGCAATGGTTACTGCTGGTTACTCTGGCGCAAACGGTGATGTTTTCCAACTTTTGGAAATCCCTGCCGAATCAGTTATTGTTGCTGCTGGTGCAGAAATCATGAAACCTTTCACGACTTCTTGTACTGCAGATATTGACTTCGCTGGTGGCGATGACATTATTGACGGTGCTGACTTGACTGCTGCTGCTGGTACATACCTTGCAAAAGGCACTAACGGTGAAGCTAACGTTGTCAATACAGGCGCAGCTTCTACGTTTGCTGCTGCTGCTTTGGCATGTGTTGGCGCTGCTGATACTATTGACGTTACTATTGCTGGTGCTGCACCTGCTACTGGGCGTCTTCGGGTATATGCAGTAGTTGCAGATGTTTCAGCCGCAATGACTGAACCTGCTGTTGCAGCACGTGACCTCATTTAATAAAACTAAATACTTTGGGGCTGGCTATATGCTGGCCCCATTAGTGTATCAAACTTATGCAACTAAAAACTCTTGGGGCATAAAAGGCTTATTAAGGAAACATAATGGCTCTTACTTTTCTTTCTTTAACTAATAGCGTTATTACACGTATGAACGAAGTGGAGCTAACTTCTAGTAACTTTACAAGTGCTAGGGGTGTACAGATACAATGTAAGAACGCAGTTAATGAAGCAATACGATACATTAACCAGCGTGAGTTTGGATATTCTTTTAATCACGCTACTAATACAGAATCATTAGTTCCGGGAAAAGTTAGATATACCTTGCCTACAAGCACTAAATCTGTAGACTACAACACAGTTAGAATTAAAAAAAGTACTACACTTGATTGCGCTGGTAGCAATCTTGGTATTTTAAACTATAATGAATACATACAAAATGAACATGCTAATCAAGAAGATGAAATAAACTCTACTACTTTAAATGGCTCTCACTCTAGTTCTGTTGAAACTTTGACGCTCACTTCTACTACAGGGTTTGATGCTTCAGGGACAATATATATTGGTAGTGAGCAAATTACTTATACAGCTATATCGGGCAATGATCTTACAGGATGTACACGTGGTGCAAACAGTACTACTGCTGCCCTACATGCAGATGGTGTGTTTGTGGCACAGTTTGATAACGGAGGTGTACCTAGAAATATTGTACGTACACCTGATAATAACTATTTAATATACCCTTTCCCTGATAAAGAGTATACTTTAACATTTGATTATTATACTTTTCCTTCTGATTTATCTGCTCATGGAGATACAACCACTATTCCTGAGAGGTTTGCTCCTGTAATTATAGACGGAGCCACTTCTTTTGTTTATCAGTACAGGGGTGAAACGCAACAATATCAATTAAACTTTTCTAGGTTTGAGCAGGGTATTAAAAACATGCAGAGTTTACTTATTAACAAGTACGACTATGTAAGGTCTACAATGATAGTTAGGCCAAGAGGCTCTAGTGCCTTTATGGCAGGTGTTAATTAATGCCAGATAGTTCTCAATCACAGCCAGTTGCATTTAACTGTGAGGGCGGTTTAGTTCTTAACCGTTCTAACTTTATTATGCAGCCGGGAGAGGCACTACAACTAGAAAACTTTGAGCCTGACATTTCAGGTGGCTACA
>Ga0208793_1000479_pt1 | contig 27210 bp, 23 predicted proteins | sample 17_taG_FD_184092 | JGI IMG/M metagenome (GOLD analysis project Ga0208793, IMG submission 184092) | Marine viral communities from the Subarctic Pacific Ocean - 17_ETSP_OMZ_AT15314 metaG (SPAdes) (version 2) | ecosystem: Environmental > Aquatic > Marine > Oceanic | place: Pacific Ocean | collected... | reverse complement strand
TTTGGACATTGATGACGATCTTGGAATCACTTCCGTAATTGGGCTACCATCAACAGAATTGGAAAGGTTAGAAGGAGAAGACAAAACAAACCCTAACTACGTTCAATTTCAATGGAACTCAGCCGGCCTTACATTTGAAAACTGGCAAGTAGGACACTTTCGAGTACTCGGTCAAGATAAATTCAACCCTTACGGGACCTCAGTGTTAGAACCAGCAAGAAGAATATGGAGACAACTCACACTAATTGAGGACGCAATGATGGCCTATAGAATTGTTCGATCTCCAGAGCGTAAGGCGTTCTACATCGACATTGGAAACATCGCACCACAAGATGTTGAACAGTACATGCAAAAAGTCATGACGACAATGAAACGAAACCAGGTCGTAGATCCTAACACGGGTAGGGTAGACCTTCGTTATAATCCTTTGTCGGTTGAAGAAGATTACTTTGTACCAGTTAGAGGTAACAGCGGAACTAAGATAGAAGCAATTCCAGGTGGGAAGTACACAGGGGATATTGACGATGTTAAATATCTTAGGGATAAGTTATTCTCGGCGCTCAAAGTACCAGCAGCATACATATCATCAGACGGCGAGAAGGCAGTAGAAGATAAAACTACGCTAGCTCAGAAGGACGTCCGCTTCGCGAGAACAGTACAAAGACTTCAACGGTCCATCATAACTGAGGTAGAAAAGATTGGAATCATTCATCTTTATACTCTTGGATATCGAGATGAGGACCTTGTCTCATTTACCTGTTCTTTGAACAACCCTTCGAAGATTGCAGAGATGCAGGAGCTTGAACATTGGAAAACTAAGTTCGACATCGCCTCATCCGCCACAGAAGGCTTCTTCTCGAAGCAGTGGCTAGCCAAGAAGCTGTTTGGGCTTTCCGACGAGGAGTTTATCAAGAACAGAAGACAGATGTTTTACGATCGAAAGTTTGAAGCCGCACTTGAAACTGCTGGCGAAGCTGAGCAAGCAGAAGCCACGGCTGGAATTGATGCTGGGGCCGACGCTGACCTAGGCGACCTCGGCGGAGACCTAGGTGAGCCCGGTGGTACCGGTGCAGTAGGTGCAGAGCCAGAACTAGGCGCTCCCACTGATGCTGCTGATCTAGGTGGAGCAGACCTCGGAGGAGGCGCTGATGCAGGAGCCGCAGCGCCAGCAGATGACGGCGCCCTATTGGCGGCACCACCCGGCAAAAGAGAAGACAAAAAAGGCAGAACAACCACTGACAAGTCTCATGGATGGTACGAGCCCCGCGGAACCAAGGCAGGTGGAGATAGAAGAAAGTCGTCAGGCCCGAGAAAGAAAAACATGAATAGAGCAGCCTCTCCTGAGACAGGAACAACACGAAAGACACTACCTGGTTATAACGAACTGACAGGTTTAGTTAGAGGAACGGGTGTTTACGAGGAAAGAAACACTAATTATAAAGTAGAGGAAACAAAAATCCTCAAAGACCAAAGAGAACTAAAAGTACTCTTTGAAAGCCTAAAAGCGAGGGACGAAAAGAATGAGACTGAAGCACAATAAAAAGAGAAACACAGCATTTGTTTACGAGGCTCTGGTAAGGGAACTTACAGAGTCGGTTGTCAAAAATAACAAGAACAAACAAAACAAAATCGTTTCTATTATAAAGGATCACTTCACTAAAGGATCCGCACTGAACGAGGAACTTAATCTTTACAAGACAATATACGAAACCAAGGATGTGGAAAAGAACATCGCAGAAAAAATCGTAGTAGAGGTCAAGCAAAAATATAATAGCTTGGATAAGAGAAGTCTCTTTGTTGAACAATCAGCATTGATAAACAAGATAAATAAAACTTTGTCAAATAAAATTTTCAGCAACTTTGTTCCTAACTATAAGAGCATCGCTTCTGTTTATTCTATATTTCAAGATGCCCTACCAATCAAAGACAGGGTACTGTTGGAAGAAAATATAGTAGACCAGATGTCTTCATCGGTTGTCGTAAAAGAAGAGACCCAGCAACCAATCGACTCATTGGTCTACTCTACTTTCGTAGACAAGTTCAATCAAGAGTATTCGGAATCACTCAATGAGGGTCAAAAGACTTTACTCAGTCATTACATATCTTCTTTTGCTGATAACGGACTTGAACTCAAGGTTTATCTCAACGAAGAGATAACCAGACTAAAAGACAAATTGACTGAAGCAAAGGCCACAGAAGAGGAAAGAGAAAACTCAGCTATGTCAGACAAGCTAAGCAAGGTTTACACCATATTGGAAGAGACTAAAGACAGACCAATAGACACTGAGACGCTTGAGGTTGTACTGAAAACCCAAGATTTACTAGAAGAGATCGATAACAATGACAGTTGATATAAGTATAAAATTAGATCCGAGAGTAGAACTTAAGGCACGCCGCACTCTCGACGGAAACATTATGATTCTGGACCATGAGGACATGGACATCGTGCTTATGTTAGAAAAGAGTAAGTGTATTACGTTTCCAAAACAAGAATTTTCTGACAAATGCTACGTAGCACAAGACAGGATGTTCCGCTTCTTAGCAAAGAAGGGCCTGATAGATAGAACTTCTGTTGTGGGAGGTAACGTGTTTGGTTCAATAGAGGCAAAGATGCTGGAGTCAAAGATACCAGGCATCGACCAGACTCACGCAATGTTGTTTTCAATCGAAGAGTACATCACTGGAGAGAAGAAGTTCTTTAGAGACTCAAAAGATTACGACGATGATCGCTTGGATGCTATGCTCCGACCAGCGCCTGAAGATTCTACAGAGCTTGGCGATGTACCTCAAGAGCCTCGAAAGGGCTCGATGGACAAGCAGATCGGACCATATGGATTCCAGTATAACTACTCACTCCTAAGAGAGGGTCAAGGTGAAGACTAGTGACATTTATTTGGTTCTCACTTATTTCGTATGGCCTTACCCAGATACTCGTTTACGGAAAAATCCTAAACCCAATCCGCCCAAAGTCCGGAAAGTTAGGGCAATTGCTTGAGTGCCCAATGTGCACTGGCTTTTGGGTCGGCCTATTTTTATGGTCCGTAAAGGACTACACACAACTATTTACTTTTGATAATTCTTTTGTCACTGGACTACTATTAGGCTTCGCAGGATCTGCAACAGCTTACGTAGGAAACACACTGTTCGGGGACGAAGGGCTAAAGGTGGAAAAACTAGTCCACATTAGAAGGAGAGAGAATGAGACCATTTACTAAGATAAGATGGATGATTAGACCAGTAGCGAATTGCTGCAAGGGATCATAACTGAAGCGGGTGACCCCCGCATTGAGGAATATTATGAAACTTATAAGAGAATATTATGAATTGTGCGAAGGTGGCGTATGCCAAGACCTTCTAACAGAGTCCGAGAAGAGAGAAGTCGCCGAAGGCGCATTGTACTTAACTGGCGTAATGCAAAAGTGTAACACAAAGAATGCTAACGGACGCATCTATGAAAGAAAGACTCTGTTTAGAGAGGTCGACCGATACAAAGAATTTGTAAAAGGCAGACGGGCCCTAGGGGAACTCGACCACCCAGATAGTTCAGTCATATCTTTGGACAGAGTGTCTCATATGGTTGTGGATATCTGGACAGAGGGTGACAGCGTCATGGGAAAGATAAAAGTCCTGCAGGAAACTCCTTGTGGAAAGATACTTGCCGGCCTCATAAAAGAAGGTGTCACTTGTGGTATCTCATCTAGAGGTACAGGTTCCATAAGAGAAGAAAACGGTACAACAATGGTAGAGGACGACTTTCAACTTATTTGTTTCGATATGGTTTCAGACCCTTCGACGCCAGGAGCATTTATGCTCAAGGAAGCGAAGGAGATACAGAACAATATAAAAGAAGAGAATAACATTACAAGAATGATGGATGACATCATTAGTAAGTTTGGAGAAAAATGAAAAAGTCAGAACTAAAATCTATTATCAAGGAATGCGTAAAGGAAATACTCTTTGACGAGGGTGTGCTTTCCAACTTAGTAGCAGAAGTGGCAATGGGCATCACAAAAGCTCAGACTCTCATGGTAGAGACAAAGCAAGCACCAGCACCACAGCTCAGAACGCAGAACGATATAGATGAAGAGAAGGAGACTAGAAGAAAGAAGCTTCTAGAAACTAAAAGAAAAATGCTTGACGCTATTGGTAACACGAAGATGTCTAACGTCTTTGAGGGGACCGAGCCACTCAAGTCTGCAGGTTCCCCAACGGCACCAGCCGCTCAGGGGCCAATGGCAGGAAGAGACCCTAGTGATGCCGGAATAGATATATCCGGACTATTTAGTGTCGCAGGACAAAAATGGAACGCTCTAAAGTAAAGGAGATACGATGAGTAAAGGAAAAGTATGTCACGTTGAAGTCGTGATACATGATCAAGAACAGGTTATACGAATGATCAAGAAGTTTACACGAAAGTGTAAGAAGCAAGGTCTGTTCGCAGAGCTACAAGAGAGGAGATACTTCAAAAAGAAATCTCTTACTCGAAAAGAGAAACGGGAAAACAAAAAGAGGTTGTCCCAAAAAACAACTCAAAAAATGAAAGACAAATTTAACAAATTTGATTAGGAGATTATAAAAATGGCAGGATTTGACAACACACCTCCAGCATCGGAGTTTCACAGACACAGCAGTTGGGGTAGAACCCGTAGACCAAAGAACGTAAATGGCGCAAGCAGCACAACAGTTGCCTCACCAGCAACTGCATATTCTACAGAGAACCAAAGATTTTTACACGTCCAGTGCTGTGGAACTGCAACGGTAACACTAATAGAAGTATACTATCATGGTTCCGGCAAGTGGTCCAAACTTCAAATGAACGATGGAAGCGGTGGCCTTTCTGACGCCGCTGTTGGAGCAGGGGACACAGCGATTTTTGAAATCGCCGGCGCAGACAAAGTTAGATTCACTCAAGGTGTTGGCGATCAGGCTGGAACTAACAGTGTTTGGTTACTACACTCCACCTTCTAGTCCCCAAAAACTTTTCCTTCCCTTTAGAGTGTCATAATACTATTTATTTAGAGGCAAACCCGTTTGCCCATTCACATATATACAATTGTTAGGAGTCAAAAACATGTCAAATCTACTCGAAAGAGCCATTATCGATGCCAAGGCACTGAAAGAAGCAGCTCTCAAGAACGCGGAGCAACTCGTTATAGAGAAATATTCACAAGAAGTGAAAGAAGCCATGAGTCACATCCTTGAAGAGGCCCCCGAAGACGAATTAGGTGGCCTTGACTTAGGTGATATGGGCGAGGAACCCACTGCGGAAGAGCCAGCCACAGAGGAAGAGCCCTCTCTAGACTCGATCGTAAGTGAAATCCCTGATGCATTTAGAAGTGATGACGATGAGATCATACAAATCAAGCTAGACTCCCTTGATGATGAGATCGAAGACGACGAAGTCACCGGCCCATTCGCTTCCGGAGATGAAATTGGCGATGATGAAATCGGTATCGATATAACTGACGACGAAGTCATGGCAGACGTTGATATTGACACTACACCAGACATGGATACCACACCAGATGCCGACATCGGTGTTGACATCTCTCCTGAAATGGTCGCAGAAGTACTCAGCGAAATGGACATCAACGCGGAAGAGATAGACCTCGAAGAAGTTATGGAAGCAGTGAGAGTCGACTTCGAGCCAGTCAAATCTGGCTGGGCAGGAACTCCAGAAAAGATTATGCAAGAATATGAATCAATGCTACTTGCCAGAGAGCAAGACAGCGAAGTAAAAGAAGAGAACGAGGAACTTCGAAAGAATGTTGCCGCTCTTCAAAAAGAAAACAAGACTTTATCTTCTGCGGCTATCAAGCTGCAGGAACAAACAAAGAAATTTAGTGCAGCATTTCAAACTATGCAAGAAAAGTTGGAAACCATGAATGTTTCCAACGCAAAGTTGTTGTACATAAACCAGGCCCTCGAAAATGCCTCCTTGAATGAGCGACAAAAAAGAAAAATTGTCGAAGCCATTTCGAAAGCCGAAACAGTACAAGAAGCAAAGATCATGTTTGAGACTTTGAATGAGACTGTTACTACTACTTCAGACGTGAAGAAGGAAGCAACGTTGAATGAAATGGTTTCGAGAAGATCATCGTTACTTGTCGCGGCTCGAAAAGAGCAACCAAAAAATGATGCTAACCCATTCTATAACAGAATGAAAACGTTAGCAGGACTAAAGACACAATAATTCTAAATATTACAGAAAAGGAGGTGAATTTATAATGTCTATTTTACAAAAATTAACAGAAGGCGTACAGTCTCGCGATATGCGTGCAGAAGGTGCAGCGCTTCTTAACAAATGGGAGGCCACTGGTCTCTTAGAGGGTCTCAATGCTGAGTCCCAAAAGCAAGGTATGGCCGTTCTTCTTGAGAACCAGGCCAAGGAGCTTCTTCGTGAGGCTTCATCAATGGCAGCAGGCGACGTCGAAGGCTTCGCAGCAGTTGCATTCCCAATCGTTCGTCGTGTATTCGGCGGATTGATCGCAAATGATCTCGTTTCGGTTCAGCCAATGAGCTTGCCATCCGGTCTCATTTTCTTCCTTGACTTCACGCATACCACTGCTCGTGGCGGCGCTGATGTAAACGAGTCAGTATATGGTGGCAACGTTGTCGCCAAGCAGATCACTGGTGGTGTCGACCTCTCTGGTCACTCCAAAGATTTCGACGGCCCAAGTGGTCACTACAACCTGGGTAACGGCTTTGCTGGCCCAACTGGAAGCCTTGTACTTGACGGAGCCCGTACTGCAGTATTGGCGTCAACTCAGATTCAGAACTTGACTGAGGCTCAGAAGAAGTTGATTGACTTCGACCCAGACATCTTGGCTGGAAACGCAACTGACTGTATTGCTATTCAAAAGGCAGCAGCTGGCGACGAAGCAGGCGCAGACGTTGAAAAGAACCGACCAGGTGCTGTTGCAGCAACCGCAGGCCTTTCAGCAGGCGACCGGATCATTAGACGACTAACTTCTTTTGACTCAACCGGTTTGGTTACCTTAGTTCTTCACCACATCACAGGTGCTGTTGGCACTGTAGTTGGAGATGATGTAACGATTAGTACTCCATTGAAGGACAGCTTGACCACCGGCGGCGGACTTGGATCTATCGTTGGTACAAACACGTGGGGTCTTGAAGAACCAAACCCAGGAACTGGAAACAACTCCGGTGCAACTGGTAAGAACTCTATCGCAGAGATCGACATCAAGGTTGACTCAATCGCAGTTACTGCACAGACTAAGAAGCTGAAGGCTAAGTGGTCTCCAGAACTTGGTCAGGATCTCAACGCATACCACAACTTGGATGCAGAGGTTGAGTTGACTGGTATTCTTTCAGAGCAGATCGCTTTGGAAATTGACCGTGAACTTCTCGGTGAGCTTGTTCAGGGTGCAACTGCTGGTACTCGTTACTGGAGCCGTGCACCAGGTCTTTTCGTAGACGCAAACGGTGCAGAGCTTGGTGCTACTTCAGCATCACCTGATTTCACTGGTACTGTTAGCGAGTGGTACGAGACTCTCATTGAGACAATCAATGACGTAAGCGCTCAGATCCACAGAAAGACACTTCGCGGTGGTGCAAACTTTGTTGTTTGTTCACCAGAGGTTGCTAACATCCTTGAGTTCACAAGTGGTTTCCGCGCAAGCGTAACTGCTGACCAGGACAGAGGCACCATCGGTGCTGTAAAGGCTGGTTCATTGAGCAAGAAGTTCGACGTTTACGTTGATCCTTACTTCTTGCGTAACGTTATCCTCATCGGCCGTAAGGGCAGCTCATTCCTTGAGAGTGGGTTTGTATATGCTCCTTACGTACCATTACAGGTAACACCAACCATTTTCGGTACAGAGGACTTTGTACCACGTAAGGGTGTCATGACTCGTTACGCTAAGAAGATGGTACGACCTGATATGTACGGTCTTGTTGTTGTTCGTGGCCTTCTTGGCGAGGCAGGCGCTAGCTAATAGCTAACCGCAACACGCAATAGCGAAAGAATTAAGCCTCACCATTTATTTGGTGGGGCTTTTCTTTTTTTGGGATACTATTTATAATGAAAAGGTAAGGCGAATTACCTCTAAAAATACATTAAGGAGATTTTATAAAATGGCAAAATTAGGAAGATATTCAGCGGATAGAAAGAAGATTGAGGACCTTACAGCAACTAAAACTGTAGAGGTTGCAGAATGTGGTACGATTTTCACATTGAACTCTGCAACTGAGTTTACTGTCACCCTACCCTCAGTGGCTTCAGCCGGCAAGGGTTGGTGGTGTAAATTTATTGTCAAGGCAGCCCCAGCAGCTGCTGATTATATCGTTACTGCTGCCGGCAGCGATACTATAGTCGGCGTAATTGTCACTGGTGCTGACGGCGCCGCAACAGATCAAGCCGGCACCGGTCAGGTAGAGTTCAAAGACGGCGCCGCCGTAGAGGGAGACCAACTGGAACTTGTTTGTGATGGTGTCAAATGGTATGTTGTAGGACACTGTAACGCTGCCACTGGCATTGATATGGGTGCATAACAACTAACTCGCCTTACAGCAGAAACAACCCCTCTTCCAACAGGAAAGGGGTTTTTCTATTTCTAAACTATTTATTACATAAACGAAAGGAATTACCATGGGTAAACGAAGAAAGCGGCTAACAATGCCAAAATATGCAAGTAAATATGCATCACTTAGAAAGGCTGTGTTCGGCCTAAAACAACAAGCACAAGAAGTAGTAGAAGAGGTTGTGGAAACAGTTTTGGAAAAAGCTGTCGTTGTTGCCGAGAAAGCAGAAGAAGTCTTGGATCAAACACAAGAACGTGTAAATGCTCTCCGTTTTACAAACGAGGAAGAAGTTATTCAGGTCGAAGAACCAAAGGTTGAGGAAACAATTGTTGAGCAACCAAAGGTTACACGCCCGGCACCAAAAAACACAAACACCCCAAGAAAGAAATCTACTTCTACAACTCGTAAAAGAAGAGCCAACAAAACAAAAACAGACACCTAGGTTATTTGTCCCTTCGAACAACTAGTTATATTGATAAACTATAACACGTGAGGGACCATGAATGTCTTTACCTACATTAACACCAGCAAGCACTTTGTCTGCTGTTATTTTGCCAATAACCGGTACAGCAGGAAACATAAATTCTACACTACCGTATAAAATATACTCAGAAACAACATCACCACTCTACTCCAAGCAGTTCCTTTCAGGTGCTGTGGATCAAGTATCATACGTATACAAGAAACTTGGTGGTGATGTATTAGATATTGAGCTTACCGAAGGAAATGTGTACGCAGCCTTTGAAGAAGCAGTATTAGAATACTCTTATCTTATAAATGTGCATCAAGCAACCAATATTCTATCAGACGCGTTAGGTAATACTACAGGCTCGTTTGATTCAAAGGGTAACATAGAGTCAGGCGCACTGTCTTCTTCCCTTGGCGGCAAGCATGTGGCCCTCAAATATCCTAAGTTTGATTATAGTATGACGCGCCGAATAGCAGAGGGCATAGGAGCCGAAGTTGGACTCAACGGATCCGTTCAATATTCAGCATCATTTGATGTCGTTGCGGGAACTCAAGATTACAATCTGCAAAGTATAATCGAGGACTCCGTCCATTCCGGATCTATCAACGGAAAGACTGTCCTCATAAAGAAAGTGTTCTACAAGACCCCACATGCAATGTGGAGATTCTACGGATACTATGGCGGGCTGAACGTTGTGGGGAATATGCATAATTACGGACAATTTTCAGATGATTCCAGTTTCCAGTTGGTTCCTGCATGGCAAAACAAGTCGCAGGCTTTAGCCTTTGAAGATGCCATATACACAAGAATGTCCCACTGGTCATACGAGCTTCGAAATAATAATCTAAGGATTTTCCCAATTCCTCAGACTGCGATGCAGTCTAAAATGTGGGTTGAATTTTCAATACCAACAGACGTCTGGGACAGCACAGACCTTCAGACTGATGGTGTGAACAATATGAACACGCTTCCTATTGGGAACCTTCCTTACAACAACATCAACTCTATTGGTAAACAATGGATAAGAAGGTTTACATTGGCTTTGTGCAAAGAAACCTTGGGCCAAATTCGTTCTAAGTTTGCAACTGTGCCAATTCCAGGAGAATCAGTGACACTTAATGGGTCTGCACTGATATCAGAGGGCAAGGACGAGCAAGAAAAACTAAGAGAGGAACTGAAGACAACATTAGCAGAACTCACCTACGCAAAGATGGTTGAATCTGATGCTTCGATGGTAGAGAACAACGACAAGGTATTACAGAAAGTACCAAATTATATTTTTGTGGGGTAACTTAGATGGCTTCTGATGATAACAAATGGTCACAACCCGATTCTCCACCACCACCGTTGTTTACGGGGAAGAAAGAAAAGGATTTTGTAAAGCAAGTCAATGACGAGATCATCGAAAGAGTCATTGGCCAAACAATAGTCTATTATCCTATAAGCCTGGAGCACACAAACTTTCATGATGTATATGGTGAAGCCGTTGATAAGAATTTCCTAAACCCAGTAAGAGTATATGCCATGGTAAAGTACGAATCGCAAAATACAACGACCACACCACTAGGCGTTGACAGAGTAGAGAAGATATCAGTTATGTTTCACAAGAGAAGACTAACAGAGGATCAAGATCTTTTTGTCAGAGAAGGAGATTTCATACAATACGGTAGTCACTTCTATGAAATCTTGTCTTTGACCGAACCAAAGTGGCTGTTTGGTCAAGTTGAATCAAAGTTTGAGATTGCAGCATCGTGTGTGAGAGCAAGAGAGGGATTATTCAATGTCTGATAATTACGTAAACGAAGAGGATTCTTTGATTGCAAAGTTGCACTTCGAAGCCTCAACTATAGAAACCATCGACCGTGCAATGCTGAACTATGTAAAAGAATTGAACCTCTATACTGATACCAATCAGGGCTGGAGACAAGTTCCGGTAATATGGGGGTCAGCAGAAAGAGCATTTCAGACAAAAAACGATAAAGACGTCAGAGATTCAGAAGGTATGCTAATACTGCCAATTATCACAGTTGCAAGAACTTCACTGGCCAAGGATATGGCCAGTAAAGGAGTTTTTCAAGGTAGTATTCCAAAGATTGACGACGAACAGGGTGGATCCCTCCCAGTGTCGAGAGTAATATATCAAGAGAAGTCCATGAAGTTCGCAAACGCTGATGCACAGAGGCTCCACGGGCAACTAAATTATCCTCGTCAAAACGCGAAGACGGTCTATAGAACTATTACCGTCCCAATGCCAGTAAATGTGACTATTATGTATGAAGTTACACTCAGAACAGAGTACCAACAACAAATGAATCAATTAATGTTGCCTTTCGTGACAAAACCTGGTACAATAAATTATCAAAGATTATTTGAAGGTGAGCACAGGTATGAAGCGTTCATCCAAGGAGACTTTCAAGCGAACAACAACGTTTCAGACTTTTCATCAGACGAGAGAAAGTTCGAGACAAAGATAAATGTAAAGGTAGTCGGGTATTTAGTCGGAGAAGATGGTAACGCAACGAAACCACACTACTCTATAAGAGAGAACGCAGTGGAAGTAAAGATACCAAGAGAAAGAATCTCCCTCGGAGAGGTACCAGAGCACGAATTCGGTTCTTACTATGGGTTGTCTGGTATTCCCATGAGCGCGATATTCGACAGTGACACTGTTTCTTCTATTTTCTCTAATGTGGCTGCAGCCAACGCTCCTGCCGCCGCAGGAAGCTCTGGAGGAGGGTCCGGAGGAACAGATTCAGTAACAAGAAGCACCTTTGCAGAAGTCTTAGGAGAAACGCTGATTATCAGAGAAGTTTTGAAAGAAAACGGCGATGCCCCACCATCACCAGCGACCACTTTTACCTTGGACAACTTACCAAGAACAAACACAGAGTCAATTTATGTGAATGGTGCAATACAGTCCGTGGGAGCAGACAACGATTACACTATTAGTGGCCGAACAATAACATTTACTTACGATTTAACAACTGAAGACAATGTATATGCAACATATATAAAGAACTAGAAAGGAGATACAATGTCCACAGATAAAACCAAGACCGAAGAGGTCGCAACCCAAGAAGAAGCCACCAACTCATCAGAAATAGTAGAATTAGAGTGGACGGAGGTCGAACAAATCTTCGCACTTCGAGAGAATTTGACCTCAATTGAGGCCAACTTTTCGTCAATGTGCTTAAATTTCGAAAAAAGAAAGATGGAGGTTCTATCCACTATGAAAGAGTATGAAAATGCCATGTATTCCCTAGCGGGACAACTGAAGGAACAAAAAAACATAGATGCAAATCTCACCTACGAACTTAAACTTCCTTCCGCTCCCGAAGAAAAAGCCTACTTTATTAGGAAAGAGGTCTGAAGTGTCATCTAGAACACTATTTACTTTACTCAGTAATTCGATTTAGGGGAGAGACGAAATGACCGACCAGACAAATGCTTTCACTACCAGCGACATAGGTATTGCTGCTTACTTACAACTAAAGAGGTATAAACTAGTAGAATGTCGAAGATTAGAGACCGGAAAATTTCATTTCAAATTCGAAGATCCCGAAAACAAGTGCCCAATGCTTTCTCTCGAATTTTTAGATTCCGACTTCTGTAAATTTGACAACAATGTTAGAAATCTAAAAAAAGTTTTATTCTCTTAGGAGATCTCCAAACTATTTATAGGCAGACGTCCGTTCATTCCTCTAACATCCCATCTATTTAATTTTTCTAACAATTTACTCCTATAATATAATATAATTTTAAGTGCAAAATTCATATATAGGAGGAAAAAATATATGACTTATTATCTTAGTGGGGCCTTAGCCTCACAAAATAGTGCGTCAATTGATCAGGCTATTACAGGCGGCCTTCCATTAAGCGTCAATGATTTTACGAGCCCGGCAAAAGAAAATCTTACTTTTGATTTTTCACCAAGTGCCGAATACATGCTCAAGACTACTTTTATGGGGACCGGCTCATTTGGGTCAGACCCAGGCAATGATTATGACCCAGGTATGATAATCTATCAGTCCGGATCCAGCAATGGATACGAGATCGCAGATTTTATCAAACTCAAGGGTTCTCGTGCTTTAGACAGTGCATTTTATTACGCTGATTCGCCCAACTTGCTTAGTCCTAGGTTTCTTAGTGATGACACTATCGTCATCGCATGCGACGCTTATGACCCTCAAGATGGCAGTGGAAATCGCATGGACGGTGTGTTCATAGTCGTAACTGGCTCTGGAACAAATTGGGGCATATCCCAAGTAATTTCCGGAAGCACATCGCACGGTATATCGAGTACGGCTCAAACCCGCGACGCAAACCTAGGAGGGGAGAGTGTTATTGCAGACTTTGTAGGCAATGGGGATCAAGCGAAAATGATTGCCGCAAACAACAAATATAGCAGCACTTTGGCAACGAGAGTTGCTATTCATAATTACGGAGGTCACGCTTCGGCCGCCCGCCCACAGGGCATGATAACCATATTCCAGCAAAGTGGTGGAACTTGGTCTTTCCATTCTCAGTTCAGCCAAGAAGACCTGTCTGACTATGTCAATGGCTCCTTCTCTTCAGGACTGTCTGTTCATGACATGACCTGGATTGACGAAAACAACATGGTCATTGTCTATTTTGCAGACGGCAGTACAGACTATAGTTATATGATAGCGGTGACGTGGAATGAGTCAACATCTAAGTGGGAAATTTCAGGCTATGATAGCTCAGAAATGACAAATTATGCCTACAAATTGGCCACTCGGGTCAGCTTAGATGTTTCAACATCAGGCGTTCAGGGTATCAGATTTGTAGAGTATGATCCGTTCTCAGAAAGACTTTTGATGGGCTACCAGGGAGATTCAATTTGGATGTTCCAGTCAGCCTCAAACTGGTTACGTGATGACCTTTATGGAAGCCTCTTTGGAAAGGGTAACACCTCGGAAGAGAATGACCATGGACATTCCGGCGTTCTAGGCGTGCCGCCTTTTGGTCACAAGCAACATATGAGATTTGCCTTCGCCAACGACCGCACAACAATTGTCGGTGTTCAGGCTAGGTATGGATCAGAGGCGACTGCCGCAAATAGTGCCTGGAACTCGTTGGTATATCACGAATCATCGTCCGCAGGATGGAGTAGTTATGATATAAGTTATAATGGTAGCATATATCAAGGTAGAATGAGGCATGAGTTTTTTAGCACTGGTAGTATTACTTTAGCCGCGGAGGCGTCCTCCGGTTTGGGCATCAACCCGTATACTCACAGCCGACAGACGGATGAGCAATACGGAGCAAAGACCGCGTTCACTATGAACAGTACCAACGGTGGTGACGGAAATACATTTGCTTATCACGAAGCTGACAAGGCAAGTACTTTAGGTAGCTACCAGAAAGACAATCAGCGTATTTTGGTCGGTAACTTCGGTGCCTTCCCTGCAGCGAACCCCTCGCTTGCATCGTCTGTTACTTCATCCATTGGATCTTCTGGTGGTACCTTATCGGCCGGTGGAACTCAGGCTTCACCAAAAATCTCGGTAACAGTACCATCTAATGCTTTGAGCGGAGACACTAGTCTATCAGCAGAGGTTATGTCCAACGCTGATTACAAAGCAAGTAATCTTGGTTCAATCAAAACCCAAGCCGGCTCGTCCGGCGCATACTTTGCGGGGGATATCATTCGATTGACGCCACATGGTCAACAGTTTAGTCAAGCAGCTACAGTTCAGTTTATTTTAGATTCAGCCCCGGATGACCTTACAATCTGGAAGAGAGATTCTCACGAAGGTGGTTTCACTCAGTGGTATCAGCTACCGGATAATCTATGGTCAAACTCGGGAACTACAGTAACAATATCAACCACAAAATTCAGCGAATACGCTGGCATAGGAGGAATTAACGTGGCAAGGACAAAATTAAATAATTCACAATTAGTGACACTAACAGCTACCGATTTGGTAGACAGTACATCAATCAGAGTTTCAGGTAGCAACTCTTTCAAAAATCTATCAGTAGCAGCAACCGACCTTTTCGTCATAGAGCAGGGCGGAGGCACATATCATGTGTCTGCTTCGCAGATGGCAGAATACTTCGGCGGTCTCGTATCGGTCTCCGCTTCTTCGGACAACGTAGACATGAGAATGACTTTCGTCAGTCCTACCGATGACACAGACATCGGCCTAGCAGTCGATGCAGGTATTAAGTACAACCCATCATCAAACACTTTAAAGGGTGCGAACCTTTCTGGTTCTGGTACTTTGCAAATCGCAGGTAACTCAGACATGGCTGGAACGTTAGACGTTGTAGGTCTCATCTCAGGTTCAGGTGGAATTGACATCGCCGGCACCGCAGACTTTGGTGCTGCAGTAAACGTTCAAGGCGCGCTTGATGTAGATGGAGCAACGACTCTCGACGGTCTTACCGTAGCAGAGGCAGCTGTATTCTCATCGACACTGTCCGCAACAGGTCTTATTTCTGGATCTGGTGGCATTGATATTGCAGGAACCGCAGACTTTGGTGCCGCAGTAAATGTAGAAGGTGCCCTTGACGTAGATGGCGCAACGACTCTTGACGGGTTGACTGTTGCAGAAGCAGCGGTTTTCTCAAGCACACTTTCAGCTACGGGCCTCATCTCAGGTTCAGGTGGAATTGACATCGCCGGCAGCGCTGACTTCGGTGCTGCAGTAAATATAGAAGGAGCACTTGACGTCGACGGAGCCACAACCCTTGATGGCCTTACCGTTGCAGAAGCTGCAGTGTTTTCAAGTACTGTTTCAGCTACAGGCCTTATCTCAGGTTCTGGCGGTATTGATATCGCCGGCGCCGCAGACTTTGGCGCTGCTGTAAACGTTCAAGGTGCTCTTGACGTAGATGGTGCTACAACCCTTGATGGACTTACCGTGGCAGAAGCCGCAGTATTTTCAAGCACTCTTTCAGCTACAGGCCTTATTTCTGGATCTGGCGGTATTGATATCGCTGGAGCTGCAGACTTTGGCGCTGCAGTAAACGTACAGGGCGCGCTTGATGTCGACGGAGCTACAACCCTCGATGGTCTTACCGTTGCAGAAGCTGCAGCTTTCTCAAGCACAGTTACTGCTACTGGACTGATCTCAGGTTCCGGAGGCATTGATATTGCAGGAACCGCAGACTTTGGTGCTGCAGTAAACGTACAAGGTGCATTAGATGTTGATGGGGCTACAACCCTTGACGGTCTTACTGTTGCAGAAGACGCAGCTTTTCAACAAGATGTTGTAATTACCGGAGATCTTACGGTCAATGGCGACACAACAGTTATTAGTACTACGAATCTAGAGGTTCAAGATTCTTTGATACTTTTCTCAAGCGGAGCCTCTGGCACGCCAGCTAACGATCAAGGTTTCATCTTCGACCGCGGCGCTGCCGACAATGCGGCAATGCTTTGGGACGAGAGCACAGACAGATTTGTGTTTGCTAACGTGGCCTCTGCATCTGCAGATTCTACAGGAAACCTTGCTTACTCTGCATATCCAGTATCTGCATCACTTTTCTATGGTGACGGTTCGAACCTTCTCAATGTTGGTGCGACCATTGAAGCAGCGAGTTCTGATGACATTGACTTGCAACTTCTGTTCACTTCACAGTCTGGAACATCGCAGACTCTTTTCATTGACAGTGGGTCTTTGAAGTATAACTCAAACTCTAATATGTTGAAGGCTGTAAATCTTTCTGGCTCTGGTACTTTGCAGATTGCAGGCAACTCAGACATGGCTGGAACATTAGATGTTGTAGGTCTCATTTCTGGCGCAGCCGGAATTGATATCGCTGGCACTGCAGACTTTGGAGCGGCAGTAAACGTACAGGGTGCATTAGACGTAGATGGCGCGACTACGCTTGATGGTCTTACAGTAGCGGAAGCAGCTGTATTTTCATCGACATTGTCTGCGACAGGTCTCATTTCAGGCTCTGGCGGAATCGACATAGCCGGCGCAGCTGATTTCGGAGCTGCAGTAAATGTACAGGGCGCACTTGATGTAGACGGCGCTACCACTCTAGACGGACTTACGGTCGCGGAAGCAGCTGTTATGTCTAGTACTTTGAGCGTAACTGGTCTCATTTCGGGCTCTGGCGGAATCGACATTGCCGGCTCTGCAGACTTTGGTGCCGCTGTCAACGCACAGGGTGCAATCTCCGGCTCAAGCCATTTACAGATTGCAGGTAATTCAGACATGGCTGGAACATTAGATGTTGTAGGTCTCATTTCTGGCTCTGGCGGTATCGACATTGGTGGAACGGCGGACTTCGGTGCAGCCGTAAATATCCAGGGTGCCCTTGATGTCGACGGTGCAACGACCCTCGATGGCCTTACTGTTGCGGAAGCGGCAATCATGTCCAGCACTTTGAGTGTTACAGGGTTGATTTCAGGATCCGGTGGAATGGACATAGCAGGTACAGCGGACTTCGGTGCAGCTGTAAATGTTGAAGGTGCTCTTGATGTAGACGGTGCAACCACTCTAGACGGACTCACAGTTGCTGAAGCAGCAGTCATGTCTAGTACTTTGAGTGTAACTGGCTTGATCTCTGGTTCTGGTGGAATGGACATGGCAGGTACAGCTGACTTCGGTTCGGCGGTAAATGTTCAAGGCCTTCTTTCCGGCTCTGGTGGAATGGATATGGCAGGCACAGCTGATTTCGGCGCTGCTGTAAATATCCAGGGTGCTCTTGATGTAGACGGTGCAACAACTGTTGACGCAATCACAGCATCAGATACAGCGACCTTCAACGGAGCGGTGAACTTGGGCAACTCGGGCGCTGACGCTATTGTTGTCAGTGGTGCACTTGATGTGGGCAACCAGAATACCAAGTTCCGATCAAATCAGGTTGAATTAGAGAACCTTGATTCAATGGCACTTGATTCAAACGATAGTACTCACTTCTTGCTTGTGCAAGATAGCGACAACAACTACATCAAGAAAGAAAGCGTAACTGACCTTGTACAGCACATCACTGGTGCCGCTGGAACAAGAGGTGGTATTCAGGTTCACCAGGGTAAGCTTTTCATTGCCCAGAAAGAAGAGTCATTCATGTCTGCTTCTTTGACAGGTCATGCACACACAGCGTCTATGTCAGGCCCAGTATTGTCTGGTTCCTTGATGGTATTCTTGAATGGCCTCTTACAGACTCGTTCAGGTTCTGCTAATCTTGGATCTGGTGCAAACTCTATCTTTGACTATAGACTTGATAGCTACACTGCGCCTACAAAGGTCCTTATGGCTGACGCACTTGACTCGGACGATGTTCTTATCGTACGATACATCCAGAAATAATATAACCTACCTTATCATCCCACCAAAAAGCCCGGTTTTCACCGGGCTTTCCTTTTATTATTCCTTTGACGTCAAGAAAAACTATTTACTAAGTAAAATATTAGTTTTTACTACCGCATCAATTCGTTCAAGGAGATTTATAATATGGCAGCCAGAAAATTCAAGTTTGTCTCACCAGGCATTTTCTTAAGAGAGGTAGACAACTCTCAACTTCCAAAGTTACCAGGACCAATCGGTCCAGTTATCATAGGTAGAACCCGAAAAGGGCCTGCTATGAAGCCGGTAACCGTCAATTCATACGCAGATTTCGTGGAGATCTTTGGAGAGCCTGTACCAGGTGGCCAAGGTGACGACGTTTGGAGAGAAGGCAACGGTCTTTTGGCTCCTGCTTATGCTCATTATGCAGCAAAAGCATATTTCGCAGCAGACATAAATTCTCCTGTTACAACAATTAGATTGGCAGGTGTACAAGGCGACAATGCCGTTGACGCCGGCGCCGCAGGATGGACAGCGAATTCAGCATGGGGGCTCTTTGTGATGCAATCCGGATCCAACAAGGCAGCGCCTTCATCCTCTGTGTTGGCCGCGGTTTTGTATGGAGAGAGTCCATTTACAGCGTCCTTATCCAATAAACAGCTTGGCTCCTCATCAGCCGGAACAGCGCTTTTGAACACGGTCTGCCTTGCAGACTCAGCAAATAACTTTACGATTCATCTTAAGAATGCCTCTACAACGAAAGAAGTACCTGTAAGTTTTTCCAGAACTTCTAAAAATTACATTAGAAAAGCATTGAACACAAATCCCGTTGCTACAAATGCTGACGTCGCCAGTACGGCCGCAAGTTCCATCGCTGACAAGTACTGGTTGGGTGAAACATTTGAAGAGAAAGTTCCATCTGGCGATCTGTTAGGATTTGTAACAAGATTAAGAAAAGACAATGTAGTAAACTTTGCGGATTTTAGTCACGAAGCTTCTGTAGCCCAAACAGGATGGGTATTTTCTCAGAATGATGGAACAGCAGCGTCCTATGATCCAACGAAGATGACAAAGCTCTTCAGAATGAAAGCTCTCGATGAGGGAGAAGCAGCTTCGAGGCAGTTCACAGTCTGCATAGAGGACATTCGAATCCCAGAAGAGGGCGATGCAGACCCTTACGGTTCTTTCACGGTCGTAGTCAGAAGAATAAGGGGAGGAAAACTAGAAGTAGTTGAGTCCTTCTCTGGGTGTAACCTAAACCCCAATTCTTCAAACTACGTTGCAAGACAAATCGGAGATCAGTTCACAACTTGGTCCGCTCGCGAAAAAAGAAACAAGGTGTACGGAAATTATCCGAACCTTTCTCGATATATAAGAATGGATATGAAGTCCGACGTAGACAACGGACTAGTAAATCCTTCTAAGGTTCCTTTTGGATTCTTGGGTCCGATCAAGCCAGCAAACAACATGATAAAACTAAGCCCATCCGCCTCAGCCGGTGGCGCTCAGTCGGCATTTTCTGGAACATTCCTTGGAGCAGATACAGTATTGAAATTCAAAGCAGATCAGATCAGCCAACGAGACGGCGCCTCAAGAGATTTCACAGTAACATGGCCAAGTCTTCCAAACGTAATCAGCGCATCGCTTGATGGCGAAGACTACTTCGGCGCTGCAGTTTACAAAGTCAGCTCCACTGGAGAGTTGGGCACAGTTGTAGACCCGGGCTATGCTGATTATGTAAGGAAGCTTCCGGAGGGCTTGACAACAAGACAAGATGCGGGTACTTCAGGATCATTAGCACAACACGCATTCATCTTTAGTTTGGACGAGGTAATTATCGGAGGTAGCAACTTGGCTGATTTATCAACCGCGAACGTTACAGCGTCTTTCTACTATTCAGGTTCCCATCGACAAGCCACCACGCACCGCGCTTACACACACTCAGGCTCAGCAACCACATTGTTACAGCTTGGTTTTGATAAGTTCCAGATGCCACTTGTTGGTGGTTTCGATGGAGTAAATATTACCGAAGCGGATCCATTCAACAACAGGGTTCTGGACGCAACACCGAATTCACGATCAAACTATGCCTTCGCGTCAGTCGACCGAGCAATAGATTTGATCAAGGATCCGGAATTTATTGAACACAACTTGGCCCTCATGCCTGGCATCACCACTCCAGCGCTGACGACCAAGCTTATAGAGAAGTGTGAATCCCGAGCAGACTCAATGGCAATCATTGACTTGCCTGGTGTATACAAACCACCACATGAGCTTAAGTGTGATTCTTTCTCTGACAGGTTGACAACCAACCCTGCAGCAACTGCAACAGCACTCAAGGCAAGAGCATTGAATTCTTCTTATGGCGCTGCCTACTACCCTTGGGTAAAGATTAGAGACGTTGAACAGACGAGAGACGTATGGGTACCACCTTCAGTAATCGCACTGGGTGTTATGGCATACACAGAGCAGGCCGAAGAGGTCTGGTTTGCACCTGCAGGTTTCAACCGCGGTGGCCTCAATGAAGGAAACGCTGGCTTACCAGTACTTCAGGTATCTGAGCAGCTTCTTTCAAAGCAGAGAGATACATTATACGCAGCGAACGTTAACCCAATTGCATCATTTGTAACAGAGGGTATCGTAGTGTTCGGGCAGAAGACACTTCAGTCTTCACAGTCTGCACTTGACCGTATCAACGTTCGTAGATTGTTGATTTTCGTCAAGAAAGAGGTTTCTAGAATTGCTTCTGGGCTTCTCTTCGATCAGAATGTTCCAGCCACTTGGAATCGCTTCCTAGGTCAGGTAAATCCTTTCCTTCAGAGCGTACAGACCAGATTGGGACTTTCGGACTTCAAGGTAATCTTGGACAATACGACCACTACACCAGATTTGGTTGATAGAAACGTAATGTACGCTAAGATCTTTCTGAAGCCAGCTAGAGCTATTGAGTTTATTGCCGTTGATTTCGTTATTACAAATACTGGTGCTTCTTTCGAGGATTAAACATTGAAAAAAGCATCTGAGACCATATATAATATTAGGGAGATAAAATAATATGCCTACAAATTCACAATTCTGGAACCAAGCGAGCATCGAGCCAAAACGACAGTTTAGATGGCTGCTCTACATTGCTGGTATGCCACAGTTCATAGTAAAGAACGTAAAAAAACCATCATTCTCAGTCTCGGAGACTGGTCATGACTTTTTGAACTATAAGTTCTACTACCCAGGGAGAGTTGAATGGGCCACAGTTGATGTAACAATTGTAGACCCAGTACAACCTGATTCGACAGCAAGCTTAGTAAAGATATTGGAAGCTGCTGGTTATGTTTTGCCTGACAAATTTACATCTCAGGCCAATGAGCCAAGAACTATCTCGAAGAAAGCATTCGTCGACGGACTTGGTGGACAAATACAGCTTGTGCAGTTCGGTGCTAACACTGGAGCGCAACAAGAGAACGTACTTGAGAAATGGACGCTGAATAATCCATTCTTAACAAACGTTGATTTTGGTAATCTTGATTACAGTTCGGACGAACTAGTTGACATTAGTATGACGATTAGATACGACTGGGCAGCTTTAGAGCTTCCTGAAAGAACTGACTCCAAGACCTGGAATCTGAATACCCCATCTACTATATAAATGAAAAGAGGAATAAATGTCTAGAAATTCTAGAAGAACATCAGCAAACCCCCCAACACCTCAAGCACCAGCCCCGCCAAGGGGCTTGCCAACACAAAACAATGAAAATCCATTCGGGATATCGTTTGTTGTGCCAACTGAGGTGGTTTCATTGCCAACAAAAGGAAAGTTTTATGACAAGAACTCTTCTCTCCATGGCCGCGAAACACTGGAGATAAAACACCTAACAGCCAAGGAAGAAGACCTTTTGGCAAACCAAAGTTTCATAGAGGATGGAACGATCTTTGATAGATTGCTATCGGCAATACTTATCGATCGTTCTGTCAACGTGTCGGAACTAATCGAAACAGACAAGAATGCACTTCTAATAGCATCTCGTATAACGGGATACGGTTCAGAGTATTCTATGAGGATGCCATGCCAAGCGTGCGGTAAGGTAGCAGAGTTCGTGTTTGATCTTGAAAAGAGAGAGATCGAAGACTCGATACCAGAGGGAGTATCCTTTGAAGAAGACACAGGCCTGTTTGTATTCATACTACCTAAGACTGAACTTGAGGCTAAGGTCAGAATCTTAAACGGTAATGACTTGCAGTATTTAGATAAACAGAAACGTAAAGCAGAAGAGTTGGGATTAGATCACAACACTTCTATATCTTTATTTAGAATGGCTGTGGCAGAGGTGAAGGGCATATCAGACCCCTCCTTGTTGAACTCCCTGTTTGAGGCATTACCTGCCTTAGACTCCAGAAAACTGAGATCCGTGATTGGCTCAGTGACACCTAGGGTGTCGACCAAACAATCCGTCGCTTGCGGTTCCTGCGAAGAGGAATCTGAATCCGAGGTGCCCTTTACATTGGGCTTCTTTTGGCCTGACCTCTGATTACGTTCAGAAGGTAACGTATGAGGAAATTCTATTCCTTCAACATTATGGTCATTTTACTTTTACTGAAGCCTATAATCTACCTATAGGCCTTCGCTCCTGGTTCGTTGACAAGAACGTAGAGATGATTGAGAAAAGAAACGAACAACAAAACTAATTTGCTTGATAATTAGTATATTAAGGAGAGGTTTATCTATATGGCTACATTTGCAAAATTAGTTGAAAACTTGGTAAATGCACAGACCCCTGAAGCCAAGAAAAGAGCCAGCGCCGCACTCAATGCGAAGTACAACAATGACGTCAGATCAGCGTCCAAGGGTAGCAAGAAAAGCTCTTCAAGTTTTTCGGCCGAAACAGGCATTCCAGAGACCATATTCGATACGACCGACCCCGCGAAGGCTCTCAATGCAATAGTCGGCGGAATGAACTTTGACGCTATCAAAGAAGACTACAAGGATCTAATCAAGATTCAGAAAGAGTTTATTCAGCAAGGTGGGCAGCATTTTGGACGCTTTGCTGAAGGGCAAGAATTCAACAAGGCAATCTCTCAAGCCGGCGAGACAATGTTCAAATATTTTGGAAACATTCAACAAGGGCAACGAGCTTTCTTCGACACTTCAAAGGCTATGAAAGCTTTCGTCATGGTCAACAATAAAGTAAAGAACGATATGGCCACAACAGTGGGCGTCGCTAACGAGTTGGGTATATCAACAGAAACCATGACTGGTATATTCGACACAGCAATTCAGTCTTTTGGCGCTACCGGCGATGAAGCAGTTAGTTTAGGGAGAAAAGTTGCAAACATGTCTCAGCAGTTAGCTATGTCCCCTCAAGAGCTAGCATCAAATTTTGCAAAAGCCCAAAAGAGCTTACTGTACGATTCGGGAAAGGTTGAAGGTATATTTAGAAAACTTCAATTTACTTCTCGGGCAACAGGTGTAAGCTTTGATAGTCTTACGAGCGCATTTGGAAGTAGTATGGATACATTTCAAGGTTCGTCTGAGAAGGCAGGTAAGCTCAACGCTATTTTAGGAAAATCTGTCTTCAACTCTATAGACCTGTTGGGTAAGTCAGAGTCTGAAAGGTTAGAGACAATTGTTGGAGGCGTTCGAAAAAACCTTAGAGGCGGAGTACAGAATTTAGGTAAGTTCGAGCTTCAATCTATAGCTTCAGGTCTTGGAATGACTCCAGACGAAACTAGAAGGCTACTATCAGGAAAAACAACTGTCGAAGAAGCCCTAAAAACCAAAGCGCCGAAAGACCCAAGAGAAAAAGCACTGCAAGCCCTAGCGGTAGGAGCCGAAAACGTAGATGACAGGTTTAGTTCCCTTATTGAAACACTGGATGCTACAAGAGATCCCATAAAGCGAGCGTTTATTGACGTCGCTGCAGCGCAAAGGAACAATTTCAAGGGACTTTTCGAGCAAGTTGGAGGTCCGCTAGGGTTTGAAAACCCAATGGACGTTCTCGGCTTTACATCAAAAGCCTTGGCCAACACAGATTTAGATCCGGCCGCACTCAAAAAACAGTATAATGCCGGCATGTCACTATTTGAGGCCATAAAGGGCGGCGAAACCGAGCGCGCTAAAGAAATGAAAGACGAGATGGAGGCGGGTAGTACACGTCAAGCCGGCTCACCAGGAGGCCGAAGAACAGATCTTGGTTTTGTACAAAACCAGGCTAACAAGGCCATTGACACACTTGCAAAATCAGTAGGAGATGCAATGAGCGGGTGGACTCAAGTTTTCAACATCAATGTTGACAGAGATGACCAAGTAACGTCGGATAATAAAGTTGACCAAGTTAAAAGGAAAGCCAATGATGCGCTACGGCCGTAACACAATAGGAGAGTAACATATGATATCATTTCATAACATAGCAAAGGGAAGCGACTGTATGGTAAAATTCTTCAGCGTCGCCACAGGCCTGAGAGTGGAGTTTCCTGCCTTTATAACAAACTTCTCAGACACATACAGCGTTGGGTGGTCAGGAGAGCCTCTGTACGGCCGCATGGATCCCGTGCAGGTATACCAAGGTACAACGAGAACTATCTCATTGGCTTTTGACGTCGTGTCTCCAGATATTGAGGTGGCAAAACAAAACATGCTAAACTACAGTCGACTGACACAAATGTTATATCCTGTCTACAGTGAACCACTAGCAGGCAATATGGGCAAGGGAAGAACATTGAAGGCTCCGCCATTACTTCGGCTTGAATTTATGAACCTCGTCCAGAACAATTCGGAATTCAACCAGGAAAAAGGTTTATTAGGATGCATCAGCGGCGTTGGCTTCGAGCCAAACAGAGATGCGGGTTTCTTCTCAGAGGGAAATGAACTTCTAGCCAAGCACTTCAACATCAGCTTTAACTTCGAACCCCAGCACGAGTCTGAGCTAGGTTTTGAGAGAAATGAATTTCTGAACGAGAACTTTCCCTATGGAAGATCCACAAACACTCTCTCTTCAGGTCAGATACCTGGTACCAACGCAGACGTTGCAGCATTGAGGGCGAACTCTATTACAGGAGGAGACGATTAATGTTAGATAGAAACGAGCAGAGGGAAATACTCATAAACGAAAACAAGCTCTACAAGAAGATGCTCAAAGACCGCGGCCTCAACCGTTTTCGTCATTATTCTAAAATGAAACTGAACAGTATGTCACCCTCAGACATGAAAGACATTACAATTGCGGACCACATATACAAAACCGGTGACAGTCTAAGTAAGTTGTCACATAAGTACTACGGAGACGTGAGATACTGGTGGATCATCGCATGGTTTAATAAGAAGCCTATTGACAATCTTTATAGTGTAGGAGATACTGTACATATTCCTTTACCATTGGAAGAAGCAATGTACTACGTGAACAAAGATGGCTAAAAAGAAACCTACAAGAAGATTTAACAATCAATCTTACCTTATGTACCACTTGTTTGTAAAAAACAAAAGAAAAGGCGGACATAACAGCAAGAGTAACATAAGACAATCAAAGCTTAAAGATTCTATAAATGTGTATAAGATATCAGGCGATTATACTCCTGTAACCTTTATATCAAAACTGAACAGGTCTAAGAAGCTAAATGTTTACAAGCATATACTAGATCTTGAAACCTATAAAATGTCAAGCTTGATTCCAGATATAAGCTTTTACAGAGTTAGAGATGAGTTTTATGAGCCTTTTTATTTCCCAGTATCTTCAGAACTGGTTACAACAGAATCTCTTCTAGCGCCTGGCTCAGGAGTAGGCGGAGTAGGGATAAAGTCATTCAGTGCGAATTTCACTGGAAACAATCCTTTCTCGTTCGATAAGCAGATATCTTGCACTTTGGAAATATACGTAGACAACTTGGAGAACATTTTCAAAGAACCACCCCCCGGCTACGCAAAATTAGCAGACCTTTTTACGATATCCAGGAGAGGGTACGTGTCGATGAGGGATGGCCTTTCCCAGGAAGTCTCTTCCGAGAAGATCTATCGGCCATCAAATTATGAGATATCTGCAAGGATGGGGTACTCTGTGTCTCCGCACACAAACTTGCTGACCCCGGAGGAGAAAACGGCGATACAAAACACGGGCCTTTCTATGAGGTTGACACTCAATGACCACACAATCAACGTACAACAAGACGGAACCGCAGTGATAAGTATAAGCTATACGGGAAGGCTTGAGGGTATATTGAAAGACGGCTCTTTGAGTTTGTTGAAGGATCCCGAAGATTTGGTCTTGATGGCAGGCTACCTTGCAGAAGATGAAGCTAGTAAAAAAGTTGATGATATGTCCGCGGAAGAGAAGAAGGCCGTCGAAACCCGACAGAGAACAGAAACAAAGAATAGAATGAGAAAATACTTTGCTTATCTATCTCACATAAATGTTGATTCCGCACAGGACAGGCTTCACAGAATAGGGGTCTCAGGCCTGGATATACAAGCATACAAGAATTATGGTTCTTCAGAGGCAGAAGAAGCTTCCCTTGAAAAGAATTTTCAAAAAGACCTAGATCTCTTCAGCGAGGACGAAGAATTCCAGAAGGTTATCAGAGAAGACCAAGACGATCGTCGATATGCCGCCAACTCTGATTCAAAAGACATACATTATGTTTTTGTTGGAGATATGCTTGAATCAATGGCTTATAACGTGAGAAACAATATCGCGGAGGCTATAACCAGAGCAGAGAAGAAGCAGTCATCAGAAGGAAAGGACATGTCTAAATCTATTGAAGCGCTTCAGAAGTCAGCAAGCATGTTGAAAAACATAAAGATACTGCTGGGAGAGATACCGATAAGGATTTCTAAGACAGAAGTTCGAAAGATAAACTTAGCCGACGTACCAGTATCAATGGAGATTTTCACCAAATATTTCTTTGATGAAATAGAGCAACAGAGCAAGACTACGCTTTCTGTGA